>Ga0099825_1000497_pt1 | contig 41989 bp, 17 predicted proteins | sample SiratroredBW_FD_76838 | JGI IMG/M metagenome (GOLD analysis project Ga0099825, IMG submission 76838) | Root nodule microbial communities of legume samples collected from California, USA - Siratro red BW | ecosystem: Host-associated > Plants > Roots > Nodule | place: USA: California | collected...
ATTTATATATATATATATATATATATATATATATATATATATATATATTTATATATTTTTTTTTTTTTTTTCTATTTGTTCTCTATTATCTTATTTTTCCTCAAAGAAAATATAACGCTGCAACAAAAGTAATACCGTAAAAGTGAGATTCTTTCAACGAAATTCCAGTTGGAAAATAGGGTACAATTGCTACAAGATATATATGGTCGACTAAACTTTGACACAAAACCACATATCTCAACCTTTACTCCACTCGAGAAAATAAGAATACCAATTTCTGCTGTTACGAACACTTTTACAATCATAACAAGTGAAAAAAGTCAAACGAACTTCGTGCATAACCATCATCAGAAAACATCATGACAACACAGAAATTGTCAGCATCACAGGAACGACCATGGATGATCAATAATAATATAGCTCTGGCGTAGTCAACACTCGAAAATAAAAGCACCACAGTAGGTGCAGTCTTCAACATTACCAATGGTACGTGAGATCGATGCACGATGTTCATAATCACTGCGATCATGGCAGGGGAGTAATGATTCATTGTGATTCTGCCAATTATGTTCCTCTCAGTGCTGCAATTCTAGCAGCTAAATCATCACAGTCAGGTAACTTGGGATGTACATGCCGAGCTTCGTTCGATATCTCAGGCTGAAACGAAGCAGCACGAGCAAATACCTTTTTAACTTCCACAGCTTCTGTTTGATCACGGGGAAGTGAAACTGATCTTGGTCGACGGGTAACCGTGTCTGGTGTCTCATCAGGTCCCTCCCTGCTTCCATCCTTATCTATGTGATGTGCATGGCGACTTCGAGACTTTCTTCTGGCTTTTTCAGGCACATTGATGGATGGCTTTTTGCTGTAATGGATCAGTAATCTATCTATTATCCTTTCCTCTTCATCATTTTTATGCCGCTCATCATCAAACAGAATTTGCAGGCCACGTTTTTGTTCATCTCGTCTCCTGCTCCTATGTTTTCTCACAACTTCAGTGTCTTCTTCACTACTGGCCTCATTGTACATGGATGATCTTGATTTTGAGTGCTTCCGTCTCGAAGATTTTTGTTTTAATACAACGACTTCGGTAGCATCTTCCTGAACAGAGAGTTCTTTTTCATGACCCTGTTTACTCGGTCTTGCAGCATGTCTGATGGCCTGCAAATCCCGTTCAGAATCATCCATAGCTGATTGGATCCTGTGCATTGTAGGAGCAGCTTCAAGCTTTTCATGTACCGAAGGGTAAGCGGGGATGCCATCACGGTCAATATTTGAAGCTACTGAATTGGTTCCATGCGTGCGGTTCTTCAGTTTTGAATTAGGTTTTACATAAGGAGGTGGGATGCCATTATTGTAGAAGGCCTTTACCCTAGGAGTTTCATCCTTTTGAGTTTTCCTCTCAGAGTTATCAACAACAGGTAGGCCACCATCATTAACAGCAAACGGCTCATTTGTATTGTTCTTGGAACGAGATCCTGCATGACCAGGAGATTTCCTAGCAGTGACAGTGTCCTGGTTTTCTTTTACAAGTCTAGCACTCCCCCAACCATGCTGATTGAAACCACCTTCGAATTGTTCCTCTCTTGTATAAGCAGGTGGGATGGGATTATTGAAGGAGGGCTTTGCCTGAGGAGTTTCATCCTTTTGACATTTTCTCTCCGAGTTATCAACATTAAGTATGCCACCGTGATTAACATATGGCTCATTTACATTGTTCTTTGAAGAAAATCGTGCATGAACAGGAGATTTCCCAGAAGTGGCAGTGTCCTGCCTTTCTTTTACATGTCTAGCATTCCCCCAACTATCGTGCAGATTGGAACCACCTTCAATTTGTTTCTCTTTTGTATCCTTAGAAGAACATCCAATTGGTTTTAGCATACTACCCTCCTTCCAATACCCTCCTCTATCACTCATCTTAGAAGTAAGCTCTTCTCTTCCAGGTAATGGACTGCCATGGCTATCCCTTTTCAAATTGACTTCATCATAACTGCTTAGTGGCTTGAATCCATTTTCAGAATTTGGGAGTTTGGATTTAGAACGAAGATAATTTTCATCTCCTTTTGAAAGAGCCTCCTTTCCATTCTGAAATTTGTGCCTGTCATTAGGATGGTCATGACTTCTCTCAGACTTGACTCCTTTCGGGGTAGCATCCTTGCCTTGTAATGGTACATCACGATCAGTGTTGTGGTTAGACTTGAAATTCCTGTGGTCCTGCATTAGCACATATATAAATTTGCGGAACGTAACTACCACTAAAATTCACATATAATCTCAAAATGACTTCCAACTGCAAAAATCAATACGTGGTGAAAAGTAATTTTTATAAGACAATGACAAAATCAATCCATTCGAGAACAAAGGATGAGGACAGCACCAGTACAGAAACAGAGGATTTTGACATCCTCAGTTCAAAAGCTTTGGAATCCCATTTTATTGAGAACTCAGAAGCAATATCCTGCATCAATTGAACCTTCTTCTCCAACGTAGCAGACTTTGAATTCAAATTTGTAGCAAACTGATGATTGGAAATTTAATGCATCAGTTCAAGAGTAAGTCATAAACATGCAACATTCTCAAGAAATAAGAAAAATGTGTGACCAGCAGTGACCTCTTGATTGACATAACATTCTAGGGAACTTTCATATCTATCCTGAAATATTTGACGAAGTTCACGTAGCTCTGGTAGATCAGAAAATCGAGCTGCAGCAAACATCAAAGATGATATAGCCTCCCTGAGCTCCTCCGGGCATCCACTGCAAAAGACATCAGGAAATGTATGAAATGGTTGCATGAACATAAGAATATTTAGACACTACAAGTGTCCAAACATGCATAACAATGTTAAAAAAAAAAAAAGTTCAACAACAGGAACAGAAACTATCAGTATTCCCACTCTTCTATTAAAAGATTACAGATAAGAAAATATTTTGGCCAATAATCAGATAACCAGCTCACAATAATAATGAAAACACATAAGAATCTATAATAAAACTTGTGTTTCCCCCTGAAATGAATATTTCTTGGCCACATTTGTTGGATATCATCATCTACCAGGTTTAGGTACATAAATTTAATCATTTAACCTTTAGTGTTGAGATTCTAAGTATAGGAGCTATAAAAGGGTTAGTTGTATAACCTTATTGCTATTATAGTTGGCTACGTTAGTGCACTGCATCACATAGTAGGACTATATGCCGAACAATTAAATCCTAAATACATACAACCTTATGGTGTTGTACTGATGAAACATTAATCCTGTTTTATTTCACAAATTATTACATAGGGCGAGAAAAAGGAAAATTTTTTCAGAGCATTGCATTTCTACAATATCAAACACAAATCATTAAAATAGATCCTCACCTCACTTTCTGCAGCACTGAGAGGTGCTTCAATACAAGGTCACAAGATTGTTCAACAAAATCATAACAAGACGATAAAGTCAACTCAACAAAGAGTCCTTCAGCCTGTATAAACACCCCACAAGTAGGATAGAAAACAAAGCAAAGATATTATGTTGCAATGACAATAATCATGGGTACAAGCAAAACACTTTGTAAATCCTGAAATCCCTTTAAATTAAACAATAAGAAGATAGTATAAAAGAATTCATCATTCTCATTCCTAAAAAAAAAAAAAATAAGAAGACAGTTGAAAAACAGTTCTCGTAAGTCATCTCAATCAAGTTATATTCGAGCAATGTCTCAATTTAGTGCCAAAACATTATCTTATCAGAATTCATTAAGCATCTCAGAAAGCTAGATTCCAACAACTCCCCACCCCCCTCCAAGTACAAACTTCATTTTCAGTAGTCTATGTATATTTTTTTTATATACTAATAATTTATTAACTTAATTATCAACTCCTATATATTATATTTGATTCTTGATTATTGAGATTAAGGATTTATCTATTTATCTTAATACACCACTTTTCTCAAAATATATCGAGGCTTTCTGCATATCACGTATCTTATAATTTTTATCATTTTTATTTTCCTCCAAAATATTATTGCTTAAGTTTATCTAATTATCTCAATACACCATTTTTCCCAATATATCTCGCGGCTTTCTGCATATCATGTTCCTTGTATTTTTATCATTTGTATTTTCCTCCCAAATATTATTTGCCTAAATTTAGTCAATCCTATGCTATCCCTTTGTCGATGCCAAAACTTTCTCCACTCATAAATTTAGATTTCACACATTCGAATTTGACACGCATTAAACTAGTAATTGATCATACATTTATTCCTAATTTTTTAATTAATTCCAATAAAATAAAATAAAATAAAGCATATTAAGCATTGATGGATTCGAACTCAACTATTTGACAATGGTGATATTTCTCTATACAAACAAACAAATATATCGTACGTAATTTAAATGTAAATTTGTATGTGTCAAAGGATTTTATTCTTCTAATTTTGGTGTTTGTTTTGTGGATCCACCCCTAACCTTTTATACGGTCAGTAGAATCTGTAATCCGTTTGGACACAGAGATTCCGAAACAGTGCAATGAACTGAAATATCGATTCCAGTGTTACGATGCAAGGAACTCTAATAAAACGAAATAAAAAGAGTAAGTACCCTTCCATAAGCATTGACATCCAAACCATTCGCCAGCAGATCAGCGATGTCCTTCTTCAGAAACTTCTCTGTCGCCTTCCTCTTCCGCCTTATCACATCGATCCGATTCTTCGTCAATTTGATCAAGGATTTGCTATACCAAACGAATAAAACAACACATAACAAAACACGAATATCACAAACACATTCTCAAACCGAATCAGTTAATAACTATCAACAAATAATTAAAGCGAGAAAATCGCAGCGTTGAACCATTTCGGCGAGAATCCTCGACCGAGCAGACCGTCCAACATGCCTGAAGATCGGACTCGGCGACTGGACTCGGCGAACGATTCAACTCCGTAACTCGGAATGCGAGATTCGGCACTGACGAAACCGCGTTCACGTTTTCGCCGCCGAGAGCAATAGCACAGAGCTGCAGTGAAAAGAGGTTGAAGAACTGAGAAGGAAGAAGAAAAAGTGCAAGAGAAGATGGACAAAAAGGCGAATTTTAAGGCTTGTTAAGTACGATAATGACCTTCTCTTTTGCTATTATTTTTTAACAAACATTAAAACCTCACCCCTTTTGTTAATGACCTTTGCCTTCTTTCCTAATATTTTTTTTACTAATTATGAAAATTCAGGAGACTGAATATTCCTTGTAAGAGATTTTTAAATTTTTAAATTATTTTTCATTTTTGGAATTTTCACATAATATTTTTTATATGTTTTTGCTAGTTTTTATCTGCGGCAGGTATTTTTCATAAAGTTAATTGATTATTTCTTAGCAAACTTTTCTCTTAATCAAACTTTTTCACTAACTATTTCCAATCTGATACAAAAATTCAAACTATTGTTTTAATTAAAATGAATGAAACCAAAATTCAAACTATAGTTTTAATTAAAATTAATTCATACATTTATACACCGTTATTAGGAGAAAACGTGAAAAGCAAAAAAACTTACTCATAATAATATATTAAAATAAAATTATTAACTATTTTAAAGGTCATGATAAGAATGATGTTAACGTTACCACAGAGGATAACAAAAACAAATGTGATGCGTAAGAAAGACGTTGACCGTTGATTTGTTGACTTGTGAGTGTAGAAATGTGACGAACGGAGAGGATCAAAAGTGTTAGGAATCGAAGAGAATCTTTACGCTGAGCTGGGTAGCATTATTGGCTAACGGAGTTTCATATTGGGTTGGACCAAACGCAATAGAGGTTCGGTGTCCTTGTCTTTGAAGTGGATGGGGGTAGGTTCTAACCACCGTTATAACGTTGACCGTTTTAACATAAATTGATAAATCAACTGAGTTTTAGTTTGTTTCACTTGTGAATTATATATTGGCTTTATTCAATTGAATCATTAATTTATCTATTAAATTTTCTATTTATTTGCATTTATCGTTATGCAACGAAGTATTCACGTTTAATTAAAAAAAAAGACTAACTTCTTCAGTTAATTAAAGAAACACAAGAAATAATAACAAAATAGCATTAATAAAGTAAAATTATTACGTCTGATTTGGGAAATCACAAAAGCATATTCATAAATCAATTTTTATTCAACATTTAAATCAAAATCCCAGTAAAGGTGATTAAGATCGTAACAAAAGTAAATTACTAAAATGTGAATAAGATGAATTAAATAGTAAATTAGTAAAGATGTGAATAAGATGAATTAAGAATAGAACAAATAAACTAAAGTAATTAAAGAAATCATTTTTTATTAAATAACAAACAAAAGAATCACAAAATTCATAGAAACTCACGCAACTCATACTTTATAAAAGTTGACTACTATATCACCTCTCATTTCCAAAGTGCAAACGTAAGTTAATAAAATAATTTCGACCACAGTACACAAAAATAAAAAAGTTATAGACTTCTATTTGAACTTTTAAATATAAAATTATTGAAATATTTTTTTATTATTTTTAACAAACCGATGTTTGAATTTAATTGTTTTTTTAGTTTAGTGGAAATTGTGAATGGGACACATGCGGTCAACTTTAGAACATAAGATAAATTAATAAGTAAATATAAAAAAAAAAAGCAGCAAGAGGTAAAAGTAAAAAAAGTTAAATAAAAAAATTAAATATCTGAACAGGCCACATGCCATGCATTATGATTCAAATATTAGTAGAATGCACCAGAGTCACTGTTTCATTGGTAACTTTTTCCACATTTTATTTATTTATTTTTCAGATATATTTAAATTTCACACATAACAATGCAACTTTTTGAAAACTTGATTCACGTTCCATGTGAAAAATAGAAATAATTGAAAATAACTTCATTTTGTATATAAATCATAAAGTTCAGTTTCACCTTGTTAACACGTTAAAATTTAAATCTAAAGAGAAAATGTACAATAATTAAACTTGTAAGTCACCGGATACAGGCAGAAACAGAAACACAAATTAATAAGTACAGATAAATAAATTAAGAAAAAAGTTTATAAAGTAATATAAATTAAAATCAAGAATATAACGATAACTGAGATAATAGCATAAAAATGAAATTTGGTAATTTATCAACAGGCTGAAATTTTCCTAACACCGCAAATATTTTTTAAAACAATTTAACAAAACATTTTTAATCAATATAATCTAAACTAAAAAAATAGATTTCTGTTTCTAATAAAAAATTCAATAAGTTTTTATTGGAAGAATTAAATCGTTTACTACGTTTAATAAATGTATATGTGAATTAAAAAATGAATTTAGTTTAATTAACTATCTGAACGCACAACATGGAGTAAAAATTAAATATAAGTAGAATGCACCAAACAACGTTACTCCCTTCAAAACTATCCAAAAACAGATAACAAATATATCCATTTAGAAAACATTCCCTTGGACCAATCTATTTGTCCAACCAATGCTATTAAAATAAAGTCAACGTTGTATATAATAAGTTGATAAATGTTTCTAAAATAAAATATTTAAATAATATAAAAATTAAAACACTACAGTTTATTTGTATTAAAATAAATAAAATATTTATTATTTTTATATCAAATAATTGAACTACTGTATCGAAATGTTATTCTGGAATTAAAATTCAAGAGACGTTTATCTGTATGTTTTTCTATTTTAATGATTAAAATTTGTCATTTTATTACTAAAAAGTGAAAGCAGAAAATGAAAACAAATATATGGACCTTAGCTTTTGTAGGAAGAGAGTTGGGCCCAAATGTATTAGGAAAAGCCCAATTAGCCGAGACCCAACAAGTGTATTGTGAGCTTCTTCTAATATACAAGAGAGTTTCTTCTTGAACCTCCCCTTATGTTCTTCCTGCACCTCCATACAAACAGAGTGGGCGCACACTTTCGTTGACAACGTGAAGCCCATTAACTCCTCCGCCCAATGTCACCTCCACTGACTCTAACTGCTTCAGCATTCTCACGCGCGCGTGTCCAACGCGACGGACCAGAGCGCGTGGCCGGATATTCAAATTTCTGGTGGGTCAAAGCCAAAAATCGCAAAGCCGCGGAACACTGGTACACTTCTTTCTTTGGTAAGCATTAATTGGACCCTCTCACGCGCTTCTCCTCCTCTTCACAATTGCTGTGTCACGCCACGCGCTTCAACTTCGTTTTACTACACAGAACGAGCGCTTTTCCTTTTGAAGTTTCAACTCTTCTTTCACTTTCTCTCCTCTCTGCACTGTTTGTTTCCTGATATTTTTTTTTTTTCAAAAGGAAAAAGAAAGAGAGGGCAATGATATCAAGGTGCTGAAGTCGTTTATAGATTAACGAGTCTCTGGTTCAATTTCTCGTATCCTGCGTGTGCATATACTCGTGCTAGAACGAGATATCGATTGCGAAATTTGAAGTGAAGGAGTGTGATTGGGAGAGCGATGCCGCGATCCAATTCCTTCGTGCACCACCACCGTCAGAGCTCCGACAACTTCATCCTCGACGCTCACAGAAGCTGGTTACAGTCTTCGACTTTCACGCAGGTGAGGTTTTACGCTTTCTCGATAATTTGCTTCCTTTTATGAAAATTAATCACGGCTAGTGCTAATTCGTCTGTCTTCGGAACAAATCGTTTTGTGCAGGAGTTCGGGACTCGATCTTCAAGCTTGAGGAAAATCGACGATGATCATGTTTTGAGCAGTGGCTTATTTGATCTGCATTCCTTAGATACCGAGCTTTTACCCGAGGTTTGGTGTTTGTGTTATGATTGACTTATTTCGTGTACTGAAAGAGCTTATAAGTATATATGTTTGTCTGACGAAACTTCTCCAAAGTATTTCTAGAGGAGTAAGAGGAACTTATGCACAAGTTAACATACAGAAGTGTTCTTCTATAGTGCATAAGAAGAATCTTATTTTTCTCTTTTAAAAGTGTCTATGGACGAGTTCTTCCAAACTAGCATACGTAGAAAGCCTAATATGTTTTAATTTCATTCGGTTTGAAATGAGCTGAGTTACTTGAGCGAAGAGCATGATGATTTGTGTGAACATGCAAGTGACTGGAAATTTTAATTTGATTCTTAATACATGTATGGTGATCACAATGAATACTTCACTAATCGCACTGTTCGTGGACAGAGTTTTGATGACTATGAGTCAATCCTCCCTGGTAACAAACGTGTACAAAGGTCTCGGGGATTGCCTGAGAGCAATTTCCTGAAAAGTGTACCAACTGAAAAAGAGAGAGCGAACAATGTTGCCAAGATTAAAGTTGCGGTATGCTTCTTGCCGCATTTTCTTTTATCGATAAGATAAGGGCTTTAGTTCATTTAACAATTGCATTTTGGCTAAAAATGCCGAGCTCTGTTGCAGGTGCGGAAGAGACCCCTTAATAAGAAGGAAATAGCAAAGAGAGAGGAAGACATTATTTCTATAGATTCAAATTTTCTCACAGTGCATGAAAGAAAACTCAAGGTTGTCATATTTCATGATGTGAACTCTAGATTGAATCTGTTCTGAAACATATTATGAAGTTCAATACAAAGTACTCTACGCTGCCTTTGCAGCAGTTGGCATGCGATAGATTGACATAGAAAGTACTATTCACAAGCAATTCAGGAGTCAACCAAACTACTGAACATCATGATATAATACTCTCTGATGCTTTTATCTCTGATACTTCGACATCAAAATACTACATATGTAATGTCTCATGCTTTTTACGTTCTATTAAAGACTTTTACAACATAAATTGCATTTCAATGTTAAGTATGCCTAATAGAAGTTGATAAGTACAAACTTCCTCAAAATATATTGCCAATGATCCTGCCAGATCATTATGAATATTTTGCTCAGTTTTTTGTTGCATCCAAATCCAAAATGGACGTATGGGAAGAATATATTAAGAAATCAATGCTTTAAACTTCAATATCGATAATTTCGAAATTGCTCTTTCTCATTCTGTTGTATGTGTCTAAACAATTCAAATAGCATTGGACCTTACAATTACTGTAAAAGAGACAATTACTCAGATCAATAATTTTCTAATTGCTGTTGATAGATTCATATTACAATTTTGCAATCGAAACACTCACTCATAATTTAACTTGGATGTTTGGGTATTTTACCTTTTTCTTTGTGTCTCCACTTCACATGTGTCTGTAGGTGGACTTAACAGAATATGTTGAGAAACATGAATTTGCCTTTGATGCTGTGCTGAATGAAGATGTTTCAAATGATGAAGTGAGTATTTGACTTGTGGCTCTTGTGACCAATTTGACTGATTATTCAATAGTTTTTATATTATTTACTGTTTTGTTTTTTGCTATAGGTATATGCTGAGACTGTGGAGCCGATTGTTCCACTGATTTTCCAACGAACAAAAGCAACTTGCTTTGCATATGGTCAAACTGGTAAGGTTCTGTTTATTGCTAATAGAGGAATGTGTCATAGTGCACTAACAATCTAATTATAAAAATTATGAATACCTTTCAACATTTTTGTAATTTAACAGAACAGTTACTATCTATTCAGTAGTAAATCTTGGATACTTCACTTGTATAGGATATGAATTAAACAAATCTGAGTTGAGTACCGTAATAATATCTCGATGATCTTACAAACCAAATTTTTTATTATTTATTCAATATTCATGGGTATGTGGTTTCTGAACACTATAAACTCCATACACCTATTTCTTAGTTGTACCACACCAATTTCCTTAGTTTACTTAACCGCTCCCCATATCCTAGTTGAATTAGAATATGTTCCGGATCTCTTATTTTTGGAGATTAATTTGAATAGGTGTTGGTGTTCTGCTATATATGGGAATAAGTTTAGCTTGACAGATTATGCACAAAACAGTTTGGTAAACACCAAGCATTTAATTTGCTTGATTTCTACTATATCTGAATTTTTTAGCTGATATGAAATTACTGTTATATAGGCAGTGGGAAGACATATACCATGCAACCATTGCCTCTCAAAGCTTCCCAAGATATTTTAAGATTAATGCACCACACCTACTGGAACCAAGGTTTCCAATTGTTTGTTAGCTTCTTTGAAATATACGGGGGGAAACTTTTTGATCTCCTCAATGATCGAAAGTAAGTCATCATCATGTGAGGTTGAATAAGTATCTAATTTGGGGGTTATTTGCTTGATTAGCTTATGATTTTGCAGAAAACTTTTCATGAGGGAGGATGGGAAACAACAGGTTTGCATTGTTGGCTTGCAAGAATATAGAGTATCTAAAGTAGAGACAATCAAGGAATTTATCGAGAAAGGAAATGCCACAAGAAGTACTGGCACAACTGGAGCAAATGAGGAATCCTCTCGATCACATGCTATACTTCAGCTTTGCATTAAGAGATCAGCTGATGGGACTGAATCAAAGCCTGCTCGACTTGTGGGCAAACTATCTTTTATAGATCTGGCTGGAAGCGAACGAGGTGCAGATACTACAGATAATGACAAGCAGACTAGGTGGGATTTTGTTTTTATCTTCGATCATATTTTGTTAGCTGAATACTGGTACTTCATTTGAGTAACTGGAAGACTTACCAAATAGTGCATGTGTCTATGTCCAGAGATAATTACTTAGATTATGATTTGGTTTAACTAACTTGTTTTTTATCTTTTATTCCAGGATTGAAGGGGCTGAAATAAATAAAAGCTTACTTGCTCTGAAAGAATGCATTAGAGCTCTAGACAACGACCAAGGACATATCCCTTTCAGAGGAAGTAAATTGACTGAAGTTCTGCGAGATTCTTTCGTTGGTAATTCACGCACTGTAATGATATCATGCATTTCACCTAGCTCAGGTTCATGCGAGCATACTCTTAACACATTAAGATATGCTGACAGGTATGTAGTTTGAAATTTTGTAATAAAGAAGGATTGATCTGATATGATAAATATTCTAATTGACAGTTAAATTTCAGAGTGAAGAGCCTGTCAAAAGGGAACAACTCTAGAAGGGATCCTCTTTCTTCCTCAAACCTTAGAGAGTCCACTGTGTTGCCTGGGTCCTCAATTTTAGCTCATAATGATACCTTGGAGGATGAAATAACGTATGTTTCCAGTGACAGGAATCGATTTGGTTGGCCCAAATATCCAGAAAGAGAACCCTCTCCTCCAAATCATGTGGACCATGTTCCACCAAACGGTCAAAGAGGTAGTCAAAATGACAGAAATGAAAATGAACATGATTACCTAGGACCCATAACAAGAAAAACAATTAAGAGGGTGGATGACAACCAGTTATCTGTTGCATCTCATTTTCAGACTAATCATTCTGATCCGGATGATAATTTAAATGCCCTCCTCAAGGTATGGTCTTTTGCCACACTGCCTAAAGTGTTTTAGACTGTTAAAGTACTGAACGGTGCAGATTTTGTTTGGTAAACAGGAAGAGGAAGATCTAGTAACAGCTCATCGTAGACAGGTGGAAGAAACCATAGACATTGTTAGGGAGGTTTGTACAGATCTCATACCTTTCTCTAATGATTTGCTAGACTTAGTTATCTTTTTAATATTGTGAATGTATGCAGGAGATGAATTTACTTGTTGAAGCGGACCAACCAGGAAATCAATTGGATGATTATGTTTCCAAATTGAATACCATTTTATCACAAAAGGCTACAAGAATCTTTCAATTGCAGACACGGTTGGCTCAGTTTCAGAGACGTTTAAATGAGTATAATGTTTTCGGATCTTCTAGTAATTGATGGTGCCAATGAGGAGATGATTGTTGTGTTGTGAATGAGGATTTTGCTTCTATGATTTCATTGCCGTGGTTTGTTTCTCATTTGTTGAAATGTTGGTGTTGACAAGATTATTGTGGGTTTTGGGTGCTGAAATAGGGATCAGATCTTTCTTTGTTCTACACTTAATTGTTTTGACGGGTCACTGCTGTGACCTGAACTATGTATACAAATACAAATGTATGTCCACATTCTATTTTTACCTGTGGAGAGTACAATGTAAAGCCAAACTACCCTGTTGGGGATTGTTTGTAGTTTGCAACTGAGAATCTTATATACATATACACATTTTCTTGTGTACCACTTCCTTGCTTCGATTGTGGCATGTTTGTCATTGTTTATATGAATTATTATCAGCAGTACAAAATCCCCTCTAGTCATAATCTGTGGGTTGTTTCTTTGTTGCTTTCTTCACAAAATACTTCCAAGCAAACGCAGATAAATCAAGTAGTTTGGTACTCGTGTAACTGTGATAATCTCATACGTAACTTGCAAAATGCCAATTGAATTCCTTATTGGCGATCCCACCCTTGTCCATCACCATTTTCGTGCCTGTCTTTCAAATCACAACGTAGACACAGGTGGTTTGACATGTCAATTTGCCAAATAATTCATGCATTTTATCATGATAGGTCCATAGCCCAATAGGGATACTCACTGTCCATGTCCAACAAGTTTTTTTCATCTGTTGCACCTAAAGCTTGGTGATGTGTCATTCTTTGGTACTATCATTATACCTAAACATTTAAGCTTTGATCATTGGAGTCTTGGCCGTGTTGTATGCAACAGAGACACTGATCCAAAGGGACTCTTTCATTTTCTGTCCAATGAATTTTATTCTGTCATGCCCTATGTGATCACCACCATAACATATTTCTTGATAAATTTAATGTTTTACTATGTTTCATGTAAAGTTTTATAATAGTCTCGTCAAATAATTCAGGCCTACATGTTACTAAGGTCAGCGTATAATTTCACTATGTTTGAAAAATAAGAGAATGAATGGTTAGTATTTTTTTTCCCATTGGGAATGTTATCTTTGTCTGCAGCCCTTATCTTGATGAGGACCTTGCTGTAGTTTAGGTGGACAACAGGCATGACATGCTGATTCTAAACCCTACAAAGCATTGGACTCTTGCTAATTTGCCAAATGTCTACCTTGCTGTTCAAGCTTGGCCACAAAAGTGAAAACTTTTTCAGATTCTGATGAATGTATTACCAAACAGTGCCAATGCTGCAAAGAAAAGCAAAAAACGTTTGCTTCTTCGTCCTTATCAATTTTATGAAAGTGTTTTTTCTTCATCCAAGACTTGAACAGTAGAATTTTCATTTTACCTAAGGATGGTATTTTCTTCGTTAGAAGTCTTAATATATAAATTTAGCAAACTATTAAATTTAATTACAATCAAATTTCATTAAATATAGGTTTAAATAAATTCATCAAAATATAATTTTTTTATATGTAAGATTGAATCAATTATCCATGTTACAATGTAATTAAACATTTCTTTTGCCAAGAGTACATGCTTCTCAACTTAATCATAAGTAGTGGTAATAAAAAAAAATCCAACCAACGAAAAAAATAGCAAAAATTGATTAAAACTACAACTTTTTGGATTTTTTAGATATATTTTTCCCCAGCTAATATATTTGGTTCAGATAGAAATTTAACAGTCAAATTGAACCAAATTAAATCACTTATTATATTGTATTATAATGATATATGTTTAGGTTTAATTTAGCAACTAATAAATTTTGACAAGTATATCGTTTATTTATTTATTTTAATTTGATTATATTATACAAACAATATATTTATAATTATTAAAGCATAATAAGAAATTTAGAGCGTAGTTTCTAACTTAAAATTATAAAATTCATTTATGAATATTGAAGAAAATTAAAATTATAAATATGATAATAATTATATCAGAGAAATTATAACGTTATTTTTATTTGACAATTTCCCCGATTTTTACAAAATAATAATTTTATAATAACAAAATTATGACAAAATTTGATGTAAAATAAATTGTAAAACACTAATTTAATCTGGTTCGAATTTTATATTAAATTAAAATCAAATGAAACTAGATCATATTTTTTTATGTTAAATAAATAGAATCAATTTCGGCTTGAACATCCTAACCATATGTATCTAATTAATTAATTAATTATAATCCCATCCGAACTAGATAACATAACTATGAGCATTAGAATTATTAATAACATTAAAAATGTCTCTTTAGTTATTTAACGCAGTTATATATTTTCAGAATACAAATTCAAGATTTGCCAAACTGAAACAACCTCATGTTACAATCTACATGTTTTTTTAAGGTAAAATCTAATTAAGTTTAGGTAAATATTACACCATCCTTAGGAAATTAGAGCACAGAGAATTTTAGAGCATGTTAACTTGAACATTCATTTAGTGCAACTGGTGAAAACTGATAAAACTTGAAGAACCCTAGCCATGCAGATATCCATCTTGCAACATCAAAATTCTGTGGCAAAATCTACAAATTGGAAAATTATAAAAATTTATATATTTTAAGTCGGTAGACAGAGGTAACTGCTCATGAAATCCAAAACTAAGCACACAAAAGTTCTGGGGAATCATTTTACTGTAGAGATATGAGAATCTATAGTGAGCATTAACAGCCACCACTTGAAATTTGATTGGCTGTTAGGCCTCCACGTGTCTCTCAGCCTTCACCTGATGTCTTGTCCTCATTCTCAATGACACCTTGAAAACTTAGTATGAAGCAAGTCAAGGATGAACTTGTGAGATTGTTATTTGTCAAAACTTTTTCATGTCTTTTAGTTACTTGGAAAATGGGTAACATCACCCTCACACAAATACATAGAATGAAGCTACACTTTTTAAATTTTCTTTTTGCCTAGCCAAGATTCAGCTTGATTTTGGATTGAAAAAGCGACAAGATCTTATGTTAAACTTGAATAAAGTTATTTTTGAATCATATGATTCATTCTCTCTTATGAAAAGAAGAACATGGAAAATAAATTCAGGTTCTTATTTAGAAATTTTCTTTTGATGCATACACATGCATCCCATTCCCACCTCACCAAGTCATGAGAAAAGCAAGTTAAATCCAACTATTATTATGCTTATATGTTTACTTGCATGCTTGCATTTAAAGTACTATATTTATATAGGTAGATGGAACAAATGCACTGTTACTTCAATTAATGCAGCTGAGAAAATTTTGTTACAAACTTGCCCTCTAATTCAAACCATCTCTAAGAACATACTTGAAGTAATATAGTACTGGATTCTTCTTAAAAATACATATATATATATATATATTCTGTAGTTAATTGTACTATAATTAAGTCGGTTTAGGATAGCTAATTAATTACGTAATTGCTCTTTGGTTTTCTAATGATTAGACACTTGAGATATTGTAAATGGTTCAAAATCTTCATGATGTTACCTCAGTGTGTGTATAATCAATTTTCTCTGAAAAACCTCCTTAAATTTGTTTTGGTTATTGTGGAAGAGCATTTGTGGGTTAGCTACTAAGATTTTGAGGAAAAAAATGGAGAGTTAAAAGAGGTGAAGTAGACCTACCAAGCAATATAAGTCATCATTACCCTCGATTTTTCCATTACTATGCAAATCTTGAATCTGGTAATATACAAGTCAAAAACACTGTTAACTATGAGGTATTAGGGAAAATATTTTATTTGCTTTTAATAATCTCAAGTAATCTTATTGGTTGCCTCAATAATCCATGTGATGGAAATCTTGTTGTTCTAGAGTTGTTTATCAAACATAGACCCTAAGAAAACGTTCAGCTTAATTTACTAATAATAATATAAACCGACCAATCAGCTACTTAATCTGCTTCATTACACTCAAATCATTTTTTGATCACTTAACAACTAATTAACTAATCAGAGTTGGAATCTAATTCACAGTTTTGTGCTATAGTTCTCTTGGCTTTCTTAAGAGTTAAGACAAATTGAAGGGCCATCATTCTTGCCCAATTTCGTATGTAAGCTTACCTAAACATTGATTATGGCCAGAATTTTTTTTAATCAGTAAAATGAAGGTCACAAACTATCAACTTTAACATTTTATTCGATTAAAGAATTTGATTTTGCTAACCAAGACTATAGTTAGAGATAAAAAAATATATATATATGTATTATAAAGGGGATGTTCAAAGTTAAAATTGAAATTTTTAATAATTTTTTTGAAAGTTTTTGGCGAAATATCGGAAAAATCTTGATTCTTAAGTTAAGGTCTATGAGATGTAATTAGAAAGAGTTGTTTATTTTAGATTTATAAAATTTTATTTATAGTACTTTTATCGAATTGAAATAATGTTTCAAGAGTGACGAGACAAGAAAAAAATAAAACACTAAGAGCTTAATATCTTAATTTACGATGTTTAATATTCAAATATATTATGTTCATTACATGACAATGTTTGCAATTACACAAAATGAGATTCTTTTTTTAACATTAGATATGTTTAAAGAAGAAACTTAACTGAGGTTTGAGCATTTAAATGTGAAAACAAACCAACCCTTATTTATCTTAACTTAGTAGTATTATGAATAACTATCAATATTTTTTTTATAATTTGTAATAACACATTTTCATTGATAGATTCCTCGAGTACAAACTTAGGGGGAGATGGTTAACAAAACTTAGTGATATAATCCCAATCTTATATTTCTCATATTTGTATTGATTAGGTATCAATTGTGAAGGGTGTAAGCAAAGATGAAGTAATGAATTAAATCATATATATATATAAAGTCGTAGCTAAGTAGGGCCAGAAGTAAATACCAAATTGGGAAGTACCCTTAAGCAAAGGGCAACATAAATACCAGAAATGAAAGAAGATTGATAAGAAGCAAAGAAAGAAAGAGATCAAAATATTTAAATTCATGCACGTCAAACTCAAGATAAAGTCATTGACCAATGATATTACTTATTTCATTGACCAAAGATTTAAATGCTATGTACCTATTTACATTTAACAATATCCTCTTTAATTCTTGTATCAAGTTTTAAGAAAAGACAATTTAAAAATAATAAAACCAAATACTACTAATTTTTTTCAATTAATATAATTTAGTTTTTTTAACCTATATTTGAGAGTGGAAGAGAAGTACAAAGTAACCCTTTCTATATATGTCTGATTCTGTATTAAATATAAACAAAGTATAGTTTTAAATGATGACCTTCATTTAATTAGAATCTTGTTTTATAGACTATTTTTCCTTTATATTAAGTTTTAAGAAAGGTTATCTTAAAAAATATTTAAAATTAGTATAACTAAATGTTACTAGCCAACTTTCTTAATTAGTGTAGATGACTGTTTTATGAATATTAATCAATATTCTTGAATTATAAGGTACTATTTTAAAAGTAAGAAACATTGATAATGTAAATTAGTTTGAGTTTTACCTCTTTCTACTTATATATATATGTTCTCAAGGAATATATAAGTTCTCACATAACAATACTGGTAATAATTATTTTTTGAAAACATAACAGAAGTTTTGTGCATCTACAAATTCATAGGAGACAGTGTGCGTAGGAACAGAAGAAAGAGTATTGATATAATAAAAAGCTTTATTTTTCCCTCTTTTCAAAAATATCCTACACTATTGTATATGAAGTCGACTTCTTCCACTTTCTGTGCTACATGCAAAATTTCTTCTATTTTTAAGCTTTTTATTAGTTAGATCAATTTTTTTTAAAAGGTTCCTAACAAAGATAACGATGATGATGATGGAAAACTAGGGTTGATCAAAATGAGTTATATTACTTCTAATGAAATCCTTTTATTATTATTATTATTATTATTATTATTATTATTATTATTATTATTATTATTATTATTATTATTATTATTATCAAACAAGTTAAGTATTTTTAAGATTTATCATTTCAAATTAACAGTTTACTAACTAATATTTATTTCTCCAGAAAAGTTGAGAAAACATTAACGTATGTTCGGATGCAAATCACTTAAGTATAACCATGAATCATCTTCCAACACAAATCAAAAGTTTAAATTAACCTAATTATCCGATGACATGCATTTTTGTTGTCTCTGTGGCTTCACCCCAAGATTATCATGAAATCACGATTTTTCATTGGATCGCAAAAACCAATAAGAGAAATTAAAAGTTGAACTAAACATAGCTACCTCCATATTAGCCAATAATAAAGCATACCTATCTACTTAAGACCTATAAAGATTTTTCATTTTTTATAACCTAAAAATAATGCTTGGTGGTGATGTAGCCAAGTAGTGTTTTCAAGTTTTCTTGGAGTTTATGCTTGTACAACAACATATAATATTATTTACGTCCTCAACACTTTGCAACGTGAAGTGGGTAAGATAGATTAATATATTCAAAAGAATGAACTCATAACAACCAAATTTGCATCACCATTCCTTGTTTGGTCAAGTAATGGATCACACTTTGCCTAAATGAGAAGGCCAATCATGCACATTACTAATAATAAAATATGAGAGATGATCACTACCATTATAGATATGTGGGGTTAGATTCCTCTTTCATAATCTCATTTAACTATCATGCAAACACTAGCATCATTAATATTGTTGCTGTTAAGATTAAAACACAATAAAATTTCAAAAACCAAATTAGAATACAAATTATCTTTGCCAACTTTGCATTTTCTTTCTTTCATCAACTATAGAAGAAATAATAAATATATATATATATATATGAAAAAAATAGTATGAGAATAATGGATATATAAAAATATGTTCCCCAATGGTGAAGCAGCACTTGAAAAGAGGGAAAGGGTTATAATAATGTAGAAATGAGCCAATGAGGAAGAGACAACGAATATGAACTTTATGGTCCATTCATCAAGGAGTAAATAAGTAAAGAGTATTAACGAATCCCTAAAAAATTAGTGTACTAAATTAACATATTTTGTTTAAATTTTCTGCATAAATTATCTCTAAACATGGTTATATATAAATTATTCTGTATTAAATATAAAAAATTAATTTCTACATATTAAACATTAATACTCATTAAAAAGTTATAAAAAAGTTCTTGAACTTTTTAATAACTCATTTATATAAAAATTTCATTTTAATTTTCCCTGTCCTCTTATGTACAATTCCAACCCTAACTCTTTGTTCTTTATTGAGTGAAATTCAAATATGAAAACCCTATCTCTCTCTTCTATCCTATAACACTCGCTGTTGCCGCGCGTGTTCAGCTTTCTATAGTCATCACTGTACTTTTTTCGGCACACTAGTCACTCTCACTTCAGATAAATGTTAACTCACATCACTTTTAACATGTTCTCTTTTAAATAATTTTTGTTATTTAAATTTGTTAAATGTTATAAACCTCTGTGAAACTAATATATTATTTAATCAATTTTTCATAATTTTATAATTTATATTTAATTAATGAAAAAAATCTCGTTGCTAATTGTATTAGACGAGTTTCAATTTTTCTCAGACACTTATATTCAGACTTGGACACTATGAGATTTCTCATTACCTGAAAATTTTCAGGAGAAATGTTATTAATTGTTTTCAATAGAAGACAAATCACATATCAAAATGACATAAAATATATAAGATTTAGATAATTAAAATAACATGCCAAGTAACACATTTTTTTTCTCGTTTACTAATATGAAAATTACACTTATTATTTTCACTATAACTTGTAATCTGAACCTTCTCTGGCTTCAATGTTAACTGTACTATTATATTTAACATTTTTGTCACTAGAAAGTAATGTATAATTTATATTTGTAGGTAACATTTTGAAAATTAGACTAGTTATTGCATCGATCAAGACATTAATTTAAGGTTTGTTATTTAAATAAGTGATTAAATATTTCTTAAGCTGGTGTTAATAAAATAATACTAATAATGTAAGCATATATAAGATAATATTAAAGAAATATAGTATCTAATAATATCAAAAACTAAAAGAAGTAAATTTTTATAAATTTTTAATATTCACAAAAACATGCATAAAAATCAAATTTTAACAACATATAATAATATTATTTGAAAAAAAATTTAAAGGAAAATGAACAATACTTTTAAAAAAAAATCAGAATATAATCTAAAAAAAAAAATTAAAAGAAGCGTTAGACCTTTGCGAACCAAATTTTAATTAGTTTTTTTATCGATATTTTGACTGGTTCATTAGTGTTTAGGTCAATTCAATTAAAAACTAATTTTATGATTCAAAATGTACCCTACAATAAAATAGTTCACCAATTTTTCAACTTTAACTGGTGAATCTAATCCGATTCTTACATCATATTGTACGTTTTCTTTCTAGATACAAATATCCATAAATTGGTTTGAGGACAATCACTATTTTTTTTTCTTTAAGGTTAAAATAAACAGATAATATATAGATAGAATTACAATACTATTATTTTATTATTAATATTACATGTATGGACTTATTGTGAGTAATCGATTTTAAAATACATTAACTAGATGGCCAAATACATTACAATTGTGTCAGACAATATGAACCATAAATAAATTTAAATAAATAATTTTATATTCATTTAAATATTTTATAAACGTATTTATAAAAAATTAAATATATATAAGACATTTTATGGTTTATAAATATTTGAATTTTATTTTAAGTAATGTCTAACTCTTTAATCTATTACAAAAAGTCAATAAATTATTATTGTCGCATTATTATCATTAATTTAATAATTTTAGTTATAACTTCATTATTTATTATGGTTTTTTTTTCAAAATAAATTGATCTTTTAATATTTATAATTTACTTAAATTTTAAACCGTTTAATATAATATATATATATATACATATATATTTAATTGTTTATTTTTAAATAAACTTAATAAGATTTTTAAACTAATTTAGAAAACTAACATTATAATCAATTTAAATATATATTTTGATTTATTAAATAAAAACTATAAAAGGTGTGTGTCTATATATATATATATATATATATATCATTATACATTAATCAATTAAAATTTTTAAACATTAGCTAATATTTTTAATTCAATAAAGTAAATTAATAAAATCTTAATTAAAAAACAATGTTTTGGTCTTTTAAAAACCTTTAACTATCAACTCTTTTTACTGAATATAATCATTATCAACTTTCAAAACAAAAATTTTATGAATAGAAAATGAACTGGTATATGACCATAATTTTGACGTCAACCTTAAGGCAGCATTGTTAATTTTTCTAACTCCATCATTTCAAAGTAATCTTGCGCTAATTTGCCTAATTATAGGAAGTGTGCATGCTTCAAAAGTTTTTTTTCTCAAAAAAAAGTTTAATTTCCAATAAATAATTAAACTTTGTAGACAAGAATATCACACAAAATTCATTGTTATTGTGGCAAAAAAAAAAAAATGCTACCATAATATAAATATAAGCCTCGGATTATTTGGTGCTTTTGAATTCACGTTTTCGTGCCGGAATATTGTCCCATTTTTTAATGGATTTTCTTCAGACTTTGGTTATTCTTGTCTATTATCAACAATTCTATTTCCCCACATCCTTAATTATAGATAAATAATTTCAAAAAAGATTAAAAAAAAAACAAGAGGTAGCTTTCTCGGTGTACTTTTCAGCTCGTTTTTCTCCCTATTTTTCATTACATGCACGATTCAAATAATTGGATCCTACAAAGTATTGTTTTATGTGCATTAGTTAAGAAACCAATTAATATAATTTTTTATTATTTCCCCTATATTCAAAATTTCTTAGACTTAATAGAAAGCACTGTATTATTTATTACACCTTTTAATGAAAAGTTTGTATTGTTTTTGTTGTTTCTAATAAGCATCCTCAATATTTAGGTAAAATAATGTAAATGTTATTAACGTATAAACTAAAGTATCGAAGAGTGTTTATTTATCCAAAAACGAGCAGTTATATTGAATTATTCTATTATCATAATAGAGAGAAAAATAATGAAAGAAATAATTCGAAAATTTCTTGTAACTGTCTTACTAATAATTGTACACCATAATTTTAAAAATATTAAATCTGTTTATTTTTATTTAATACTTCGTTATAGCATGTTAAAAGTTTTATATTTAAGAAAAAAAATGATAATCTTGCAATTTTGGTTCATTTTCTGCTGAAAAGAAAATATTAAACATTAAGTGACAAAGCCAGCACAAAAGAGTTGCCTCACTCACATCTTTCGACCAAAAACACGCTGTCGTTTACTCGCCCTTGTCCTCACCCAAGGGCGGGGACCACCGCCAACCGCCACAGCATCGTGCGCCAGAACTCCACGCGCCATCAAGGCGCGTGGTGCCTCTAGGAAAATATCTCCATCTGAAGCGTGACGTGTACCAAGCATAGGCCCCACCACGATCCCGAGCAAATATCGTAAGCTATATGGATGGCCGCCACGTGGCCCTCTTGCTACTGTGCACGCGTCCCCTTTATATACGCGGTGCTCCCTCAGCCAAAGAAAAAAACCTCACACCCTCACACCTCTCTCACACTCTCTTTCTCTCTCTCTCTCTCTCACTCCCACTCTCTGTCACGGACAGAGTAAAACTCAGACACCCACGTTCACACTTCGCACACACCATCCCTCCTTGTTTCTTCTTCTTCATCTTCTTCTTGTTTTCTTCTTTTTTTTCTTTTTCTTTTTTCTTGATGGAATGATGGAGCACAACATCCTCAGCAACACCAACAACGTGATCGCACCGTTTGTCATAAAAACCTACAACATGGTTAACGATCCCACCACCGATAAACTCATCACGTGGGGCCCAGCCAACAACAGCTTCATCGTCCTCGATCCCCTCGACTTCTCCCACTCTCTCCTCCCTGCTTTCTTCAAGCACAACAACTTCTCCAGCTTCGTTCGCCAACTCAACACCTACGTTAGTATCACTCACCTCACTCTCTGTCTCTGTCCCAATCAAATTCAATTCTTCGCTCCTTTTTTACAGTTCTTTGCTTATTATCAAGTTCCATCTCCATAACAGTGTAAACTTTTCATAACAACACTTGGATTACTTGTATTTCAATTTTGATGTATCATTGAACCAATATTTTGAAGTAGTTTCTGAAGTCTTAAGTTTAATATAAATCTTTCGCAGAAATAGCTCAGCAAAAGTATTTGAATTTCGAAGAAAAAATTTAATAATCGAATTTATGAGTTAAAGACAATATAAATTATCCATGTTAATAAATACCCTTATGAAATTTTATGAGTTTTGTGGAATTTGGAGCGAACCCCATTTCACAAAGTCAGAGTTTTCTTTCTGGGCAGCTCTTGTATTATATAAATTAGGCTAAGCTTAATGTTTTTTAATTTTTTGTTCGTTAGGGTTTCAGAAAGGTGGACCCGGATCGGTGGGAATTCGCGAACGAGTGGTTCCTGCGGGGGCAGAAGCATTTGTTGAGGAACATCGTGCGGCGGAAGCACGGCGGAGGGAGGAGCAACAATTTGCATTTGCATCCCCTGAAGCTGGAGGAGTTGGACGACGATGCCATGGTGATGGAGATAGCGAGGTTGAAGGAGGAGCAGAAAGCGTTGGATGAAGAGCTTCAAGGAATGAACAGGAGGTTAGAGACAACGGAAAAACGACCGCAACAAATGATGGCTTTTCTGTCAAAGGTTGTGGAAGACCCGCAGGTTCTGTCTCGGATTCTCCGTGAAAGAGAAAAAAAACACCTCGGCGAGAAAAAGCGACGCCTCATTCCGCCGCCTTCGACGGCGGCGACCTCCTCCTCGTCCTCCTCCGGCATCAAGACGGAGTTCGAAGAGGACGAAGGTAACAACATCATGTCTTCATCGCCGGAGACGGGTTTGGAAATCGATAATAATAATATTATTTGTTCGCCGGCGACGGCGGGGTATTGGGGGGAACAAGGGTGTTATGGGTATAATTGCGGCGGAGTAACGACGCCGTTGACGGTGGTGACGCCGGCTGCTCCAGCGATGGGTGGAGCATATTTGGGGCGTGGGAGTTTGTTTGGGGAAATGGCGGCGGAGGGGAGTGCTCTGCCGCCTTATCCGTTTTCGCTGTTGGAAGGTGGGTTTTAGATTTAGTTTTTTTAGGTTATGAATGAGTTATTACTGCCACAAGATTTTATCTTGGATTCTGTCCTTTGTTTTGAAAGTTCTATCCTTTTGTGCGTCGATTCTGTGTAAAGAAAAGCGGAAAAAGAAAGGGAAAAAATATTTATTTTTTGTTAGATATTTATTTTTGCGTTTTTTTTTTTTAATGTTTTAACAACCAATGATCAGAGTCACTTATATTACCTTGATTCCTGCAAAATTAACAGGTTTAAGCATAAGTTTTGGACATGTGACCTAATAAGTATTTACATAGAGAAATTTAAATTTATAATGATCTTATTTAGCTAGATCATGTTTCTTTCTTGTTTGAAACGCAAGAAAATGACAAAGTTATGGGTGCTGTTTTTTTTTTTTTTGAAAATTTGTTTTAGATATTTTTTTTAAATTATAGTTTAAAAGACAAAAGAAAGTAAGGGAGAATAAGTATTAGAACCACAAAATTGAATCTGAACAATACAAATCAAAAATACAAAGTTCAAAAGAGTTTGAAGACCTTTTAAGTTTAGAAACTAGAGAGGATAATAAGTGTTCAAAATATTCCAAAAATAATATCGTCAAACATGATTGTAATTTTTAAATGTAAAAAATATTTAAAAAAATACCAAGGACATGCACCTTGAATACTTTTTTTTTTTTTGTCACACGTGTTAACAGTGATGTATTTCTTTAAGAAAAATATGGAGTACTGGAATTTTTTCATCCTTAAAAAAATATATTAAATAAAAGTATTTGAGATATTCTAATTCATATATATTATCCAAAAAAATTTGACAAATATATAACTTGAAGTAGGTCATATTGAAATCTATTTTAAATTTTTGTTCTTTAAATAGATTTGACGTCTTCAATAACTTTAAAAGAACTTTAATATATACTTATTATACAGAGTTCATATCTATATTAATATAGTTACAACTATTATGTGGTTACTACATTCACATCATATACATTGTCCTGTTTTAAAGGAATACATTTTAAAACATAAAAATTGATTGATCCCTTTTATTATGCAGTTGTTCTTCTAAATCTTCATTCTGTTATTTAGATTAGTGCATGGTAATTAACTTGTTTACTCAAAAGGAATTTCTTTCTTATTTTCTTTTAAAATTTAAACCACTGGCAATATATATTACATCTGTCACGTAAATTTAAGATAACTAGATAATTATAAGGATTTAAACATAGCATATACAAAATCTACCTATAGAGAATAAGTATGATGCATGCCTTTAAGCTAAACAATGACTCTACAGAAACCTATATATGCTTCAAATAATCAAGAAAAAGTTGCATATGTGCATAAAACAATAACACAATTCATTCATTCAGGAAATGTTGTCTTAGCGGATATGTTTATGATTCATTAGCGGATATGTTTACGATTCATGCTCAAGATTTTAATTGTGCTAGTGCAAAGATTTTCTTTTCATCATTTGTTACATTCTTAAATATGACATCGTTTTAATTTTTCTATGAGAATAAAACAATATAATTGTATAATATAATAGTTATTAAAATTTGGATTGGTTGATTATAGGATAGAGTATGAATATTCATAAAAATCACAAATCATAGTTGGATATATAATAAACTTTTATCTAATCAAAAGGATTAAAAGACGTGGTTAAAATTGTGTCATTCGTTCTTGAAAAGAAAACTTGTGAAATAGAAAAATTAAATGTTGATGTAATAGGTGTAAAAATTTTAACTTCTTATATTTTAAAGACATTAAAATTCATCTTTATCATTGAATTTATGTATATTTATTAGTATTGATACAACTTTGTGTGACATGTATAATAGTTATTTAGATTCATTTATACATGCATATGAGGATCATAATCAAGATTTTGATTGCATGATTTGTGAAATAGTTGGGAAAGAGTTTTAGGATTTAGGGTTTGTTAACTATGATTAACAAAATGGAGAGTTTTGAAATACTGAAGATTTTTTTTATATCATTTATTACATGTTACACAAAGATAATTTGGTCAAGATGTACTAATCACACTTAATTATTTGTTGTTGTTAGATTATTGACAATTAAATCAGGGAGAAACATATCCTAACTATCTTTTGATCAAAGGTCTATTTTGAAAAACACATTATGTAGAAAACTTTATACTTAAATATTACTATATAACCTTGAAATTAGTTCCAAAACTTGGTTTGTCCGCAAAAAAAAAAAATTGATACTTATATTGATGGGTGCATTTTGTTCTACTCAAATGAAGATAAAAATTAATACAATGTAAATTTTGCCACAAAACTCATTACAAGACAAAGAGGTTGGATAGGGATAAACACACATACGTTCTTGTGAAGATAATGTATTATTTACCCTTCATTCCTAAGCTTAGGAGACTATATGCCTCAATGAGTTCTACTCCATACATGAAGTGACGTTATGAAAATAAAAAGAAGAAAGGATTTTTGTGTCAACCATCAGATGAAGAACACATGGAAACACTTTGATAAAAAATTTTATGAGTTTGCAGTTGAACTAAGAAATCTAAGATTAGGATTATATGTTGATGGTTTAACACCATATGGTCAATTAGAAAAACCATATTTTTATTTGTCAATGATTGTAATTTCTTATAATTTATCACCACAATTGGACATGATTATTCTATACATGTTTCGACTTTGATTATCTCTAAGCTAAAAAAAGACGAAGGAAAAAATAGATGTTTATTTGCAATCATTAGACAAAACTATTATGGAATGAAAGTGTGTTAACATATGACATATTAAAAACATAAAAATTTATGATAAAAATAATATTAGTGTGGACTATTAACGAGATTTTCCTATACATGACAGATTGACTATCATATTTATATTATATAAATAATTCAAATATCAATACATATGAATATAAGTTAGATATAAACATGATATGTAAATTTATGTAACATTAATTTTTTTTTATATTTTTAAATTATTAGAATTATGATATGTGAATTTATCTAACGTTAATGCCTTTTCTATATTTTTCAATTATTAGAATGATTCAATCTATATTAAGACAACATTAATCAATATTAATTAAATACTTCAATGTCAATGAATAATATTTTTGAATATTGTTCCCTTAATTTATTGAGTTTCTGTAATTCAAAGTCTAACTTTAAAATATCTTGTAATAATGAAATGACTTTGGTTAAATATTTAAAGTTTAAATTTTACAAATAAAAAATAGAAATCTATCTAGAAAATATAATGTATTTAAATTTTTAAATAAAAAATAAAATCTAAAGAGAAAATGTACTGTAGCATGCAATAAAAATATTTAAAACACAGACGAGCTATCTGCAAACTTGTACTATCAACTTATAAATTTTGATGTGACCTGTACGAATCTAGTTTAAAATCAATTTGAAATTTACTTAGTCAGAGAGAAATTGAACATATAATAAATTATTAACAAGTATAAATGCTTTCACATGAGACTTATAAAAGTTATCCAAATTGTATTTTTAAGTATAATACACAAGTATAAAGTTATTTTATAATTTAAATAAGGTCAATTTTTTTTAATTTAATTTTAAGATATTTTTTACTCGAAAGTCAATTACTGATTTAAAACACTAACATGTATTTAAGATATAAACCCTTTTGTCCATAATGTACAGTTTGGTCCATGTGTAACCCAAAGTCACCAAATTTGAAACTTATGTTGCATTACTTTTGTCATATAAGGCATCTGAAATGGAATGGCTTTTAAAATAGACAAAGGAGATCAAAGAAAATTGAAAAGTAATAACAAGAATGTTTGTGTACTATATGTTATAATATATTAAAGATTTTTGTTTTGAATAATTTTTAAATAGTCGTTCTATTCTTAAATACTTTCTTTACCAACATCTTTCAAATGGTGATCATGCTACAAGTTTAATAATATTTATTTAATTCAAATATTATCTATTTTAATGTTAAAAACTAAAATAAAATAATTTGACTTACTTTTTATTGGGGTGTTTGCTTAAAAATACAAGAAGGAAAAAGAAAAAGAAAGTCATGTTATGAATGAAGGTTATGAACCAATGATCAATTATGTTATAATTATCACGTATGAAATCTCAAACCAGAACAATTGTGTCACTTTATACAAACCTAATGTATTGAATCTTAAAATGGGGCAATTTCCAAATTGGTTTCACTTTCCAAATTTTAAAGAATTATAACAAAATGTTTGAAATTAATTATCAATAGCACAGAAAGGTCACAGCCCAGAAAATAAATGTCTGAAGGAGAGTTCATTACTATAAAAAAATTTATTTACATTGTTTAAACTGTAGCATATCTTCTTCTTTTTTTATCTCAAAGAAAAATATTAATTTTAAAAGTATAAAATTAAATCACGAGTTTTGATATATCAAGAACCATTTATGGGTATCCTAAATGAAGAAAGTGAAACAACGTAGTATTTGTTCCTTTTAGAACAGAATTGCTGCAAAACCATGGCTGAATGTGGCGCAGCTTTTGAATGCAGAAGCAGAAACTACAGGTTCTACTTCTGGCTTATTTTCGGAGAAGTCTATGCTTTGGCTACGAAGGTAGAAAACAAAAACATAATAATTTTCTAAATTACTTTAATTAAATGCAAATATAAATATTCATTACTTAAATATTTAAGAAGTGTATGATAAAATTTAATTACATATTTGCTTGGTAATCTAGTTAAATGACATCATCATTGAAGATCCAAACCTCAAATCATTACTGCTCTGAATCTCTCTGATTATTTCTTGCCACGCTTTTCACTGCTCTGCTGCCTCCACTGTCAAGTCTTACCTCAAACCTTTCTTCAATTATATATATATATATATATATAATTTTTTTTTCCCCTTCCAAGTATTTTAATTATGTAATCTTATTCAACGTCATTTTGTTCCAACTCTAATTCGTCATCATCATTTTGAGTACAGATTTTCTGTTCGAATTATTTTATTGTATTTTTAGTGTACCTTTAAAATATATTAATTTTGATTTATTAAAATTTAATATATTTTAAAATATTAAATCGGTAAATTTGGAAATTACTAACAAAATCTCAATAGAAAATTCAAATTTCATCATTTTATTCTCAATTTTAAACCCACCTCACACTAATAAAAATTCAATATCTTTCTTATATCGAACAAATTTTAAAAATTTCATGAATTTTATCTTCTAAACTAAATTTTATTGAAAAAATTATTTTATTTTCCTATCAATTTGAATAATGTGACCGATATCTTACTTTATTATTATTTTCATATTTTTATATGAAAATAAAAAAATAATTTCTCATTAAGTAAGTATTATTTAAAAGTAACTATTGTATTAAATATCTAAACTCTTTATACTTTTAAATTGAATACGTCTCCTTTGATTTTACTACAAAATCAAAAGTCTCAAATACAACACTATTAATTTGGAGAATAAATCTCAACTTAATTATATTAAGACATAAAATCATGTTGTTTAATAAAAATGACTAAGATATCAAAATTTTATTTTTTTATTATTTACATTTGTAGTGTTGTTGTGTTTAACAGTACAAAAATTAATGATTATATTATCCCATTTAATAGTAAGGATCCACTTAAAAGTATAAAAACAATTAAAAATATACAAACATTGAAGATTCAATGAAATATTTTTTAATAAAAAATTCAATTGAAATGAAACATAATAAAAACGTATCAATTTAATTGATGATAATTAAATAACAAAAGTTTAATTAAAAATATAAAATTTTAAAATATTTAACAATTTTTTTAATAAAAATTTACTAAAAATATTGAAATTTATGAGTAACTAAATCTTATATTTCATATTTTAAAATCATTTTGCTACCTTGAACAAAATTACGAAGATTCCATCCAATTTAAATTAGTGTCGAAACTGAATACTTACATGGCTCCAAAACCGATAAATTAGATGATTTAATTAATTTTGTCTGCAAAGTTTTGTTCAAACCTAGTTTTCTAATAAGACTGGATCACTGGACGACAAAGAGTATGGCGAATATACTTGTGATAAAGATGCATTACACTTCTGAACCCACGTGATTCTCTTCAAGGTCACTTCTTGCCCTCTCTTCTTTCTACAATTTCCTTCAATAAATTTCATTTCAAAACAAATAATATCCATGTCCAAACATTCATCATAGAAAAAGATATAAAATGCATTTCTTTTTATTATAAATTAACTATTTTTTAATTTATTTAAAATAACTCAATTTAAATAAAAAATTGACCATACCTTTTATACTTTTTAATAAATTGTAACTAATAATAGAAGCATAAAAAAGGAAATATGTGTTACAATTAGTTTTTCAATTAAAAATATATGAATATATAATTAGCATGTTAACCATGGATCATGTAGGTCATAGCTTCTGAGAAATATGTCCCAACACAAATATGCCCTCATTGCCTTTGTCCCCTTTGCCACCAAAAATTCTCACCTCCATGTCTTAACCTACCTTTTCCTCATGTTTGGCTATCTTAGTATCTTCTGCACACAAAAATTCAAAACATCTAAACAAATCATAGCTTCTGTAGACTATTAATGAATTGAAAAAGCTACTATGCTTCATAGGGAAACAGCTAACTATGCAACACTAACCCCAATACACAATATAATATGCATTTTGACTTGAGAGAATATATTTGTAGGCACACCAATATGTTGGCAACACAACACTAACAATGAAAGATTTTTTTTTAACCTTTTTAGTAAACTTATTATTAAACTCTTATCAACAAAAAAAGAAAATGAATACTTTGTTATAAACTTAAATTAAGTTAGTCATTATATAAAGTTTTGCTTTTACCTTTCTTAAAAGTTGATTTTAAATAATTTTACTTTTAAGTTATATAAACTAACATTAATTTACAAGAGAAACCTAATTATTTTTTTCTCATGGACATATATATTCATATTTTCAAAATCTTGGTATGTTTATATGGAGAATAACGATAAGAGCCAGGTGTCTCAATAGGTTGAAATATACCATTCTAAGTTTTTGGGTAAAGAATTCATCACTTTATGATCGAAACATCGTTTTCCATTTTCCTTCTGAGTTTTCCACTTCTCTTAGAATAATGACAATTCATTAACTCTATCTCGAATCATAAAAGTTATATATAAGAGTAATATCCATTTTAATTAAATATATTTTGGTTTATTTTTTAATTTTTCTTAAGAATTAAAAAATAATAATGCCATATTCCCAAACAAATGTTTAAGTCAACACTTGAAATCCATTATTTGTTTTTCGTGTTCGAGCTAGTATTCGCAGATTTGATTTCAAATAAAAAAATTCTTGAATGAAAGTTAATTTTGAATTAAAGCTATTTAAGCTGAACAAATTTATAATTTAGAATGAGTTGAAAGAGATTGTTAATAAAAAAATATTGGAAGAGTAAATAAGAAAGCTTGGGAAAAGAGAAAAGGCACACACACACAGAGTCGAGGGAAAATGATGGGGTGAGGGATGACGAGGGATGCACGCGAGAATTTGATCACGTGGGACCCAATCCAGACCATCCAGCTGGTGGGAGCGACACGCGTCACGAGGAGAAAGCATCGTGTGGCGAATGCGGGACCCACATCCTTTCCAATAATGGAAGGTAGCGGGAAAAAAGTGGGAACTAGGTGGGTCCCAGGCCTCACGTAACGGACAAACTCGACTGTCTTTTCGCTTTTCAAACGGGGACCCCTACCACCTTGCCTCGTGCAACAACGTGGGGTCACTACGTGACTCGTGTCTCCTTCTTATTACATCTTCAAATACTTATAAAAATTTGAAATATTATATGATTGGATGAAATTTATTGTAACTATTTAATTAAAAAAAAATTGGGTAATTTTGCAATTATGTGTGAGGAAATATAATTATATTAAAAATGGAACCCTGTCCAAGAATTTTTGAGGACTTGATGGTGGATTTTGCACTCACTCACACATCACACGAGGAATGAGCGGCGTTATGGTGCTACTCTGTCACACAGTATTGCCGTGGACGATGAACCCATCACTTCCATTACTCCTTTGGCTCCACCACGTGTAACTTCTACAGCTCATCACCCCATATTAATAATACTATAAATAATAAATATCAATATTAATAAATAAATAAGTATTACCATACAAGTGACATTTTAACAATTAATTAAATAATTTTCTTTATTGATTTCGTAAAAATGACAATTTTGAAATGTTCTTTTTACTGAAGTTGATGACAATTTTTTTTAGATTTGGAGGAAAATGTATTTATAAAAAAGATTTGATGCGTAAGTGAATTTTATAATAATAAATATTATTTAATAAAGTCAATTTATTTATTGAGTCGTGATGAGTCTTTGTGTAAATGGATATGAAGTAGTGTGATTTATGTATAGATGTTTGATTATTTCTTGATTAATTGTGAGTTTATACTAATATATTACTATTGAACGCAAAATTCAATATAAAATCAATATATGTGTCTGGTTAAAATTTTATTGGGTCAAAGTGCGAAATTAAGCGTGAGATGTTGGAATTAATGCTTAAATAGGTTGAAATTATTAAATAGTAAATTGGATATTAAGGCAACATTTACAAAAACTAGTGATAATATTATCCTTGTATTATGATAGACTGTGCCTAGTTGTAGTGAGGTAGTGTTTTTGTCGGGTTTCACTTGAATGTTTATTATGAGATCTACATTCATGATCATTGTGTTGTTCATTTTCTCTGGAAGTGGTGGGTGTGTTAGAGATCGACGCTCTACTTTCAAACTTGTTACATAACATTCCTTGTATTTATTGATAGATCAGAAGTGGTGTGGTACGTTGGTCACAAATAGTGTCCTGAATTTGTCCACCAAAATGTTAAAGTAATAGATAAAAAAGGGAGGGAGTTGAATCAACCAACTTAAAGTCACCCCTCTAAAGGGTGAGGGAAAACATCACATAGGACTGTGTCTTATGTGAAATACAAGCTGACTTGGGTGACATAAATATCAATGTGTTCATCAGGGTTTGTGATTGCATTATATCGATCAATTGAGAGGCTTTTCCAATTGGGTGGGAGCATAGCCTTTGTGCATTAGGGAATGGATGTCGCCAAGCTCCTCCTAACATTAAGGAATGTGTAGAGGTAAGAGCTGAAGATTCCGTCTTATGGTTTTCGACCTTTATGACCGTAGTCACTATAGTTGGAGGTATTTCGCAATAATTAGGGTGTGTCTTTTTTGTTACAACTTAATCAAATTCATTTTTCATTTTGTGTGACATGTATAGTCATTCACGACACTTTCTTCTCATGTCCTGATTTTTTTGCTTCAAAGAGTTTATTTCTTCATATTTTGTCTTTTAAGCTATTTCTACTCCTTTTGCAATTTTGCCAGTAATATAATCTGTTTTGTGTTGGCTACTTGAACGTCTCTAGATATCTGTAGATCATAGTTTGCTATACTTCTTCTTGATACCATATATTTTTCCATAGTCTACCTTAAACCCATGGTATGCATCGATTATTCTTACACAAATCAAGAAATACTCCTTTTGCTTTGTTGTTGCTCTACTATAATGATTATAGGATGTCCTCATTTGAAGAGACGTGAATGTTGATGTTCTTAATGTATCTATAAAAAATATCTCACACCTATAAAATATCAAATGATTTATATAATCATGATATTCTTTTGCATATATAGACCTATAATAGTATGATTTGTTCATCTTAATATTTAATTAATTGATCGATAATATAATTTATATTTAAAATTATTTGTTATCCTTTTAAGTTCTTATTTGACAATAATGTATTTGTTTGATTTGAAAAACATCTCAACTATTTTGGAAATAAATAAACTTAACGTGATGTGGGACAAATATTTTTGTAAAATTAGTTAAGATTTACCCATTAATTCACAACTATAAAATCATACTATCGTTTTGTTATAATAATTTTTTATTTGATAACAAATTTTTAATATATAAAAATTTAGTAAAAAGATCATACATTTAACAAACAACATGTAACACTTGCTTATAAGAATAAATAATGAAAAACATAAGTTAAAAAATTAAATATTACAATAACTATTAAAATAAAAAATATGAATATATTAAAATAAAAATATAAAAAAAAAACACAAGCGGTCAGTATATATAGATATATAAACAGTTTCTTAAAAATCTTTCTAATTAATGATTAGATAAATTTTCCACAAATAAGAAAATAAGTTATACTCATTAAAAATGAGTAATATAATGTGAAGACTAAAAAAAGTAACTACACTTGTTGATTTGGGAAAAATATCAAAAACAGCTGCCATTGAATAAATAATCTTTTGAAGATGGGTGAAAAGTTATATAGAATGAATTTAGGTTGAGAGATTGAGAGTTTTGAACAGTATTCAACCATGGAATCCAATTATCATGTGTTTCAAATTTTATGCTTATGCTTAAACTAATAAACTATAGTCATGCTAATACTTTGGCACTAATAAAACTCATACTTTGGAATAAAATATCTATCAAAAAAAGAGGATATGAATCTCTCATAGTAGACCCCATCCTAGTCGGCATTTCTAAGACACATAAGATGCACTTTTTCAAAGTACAGATCGCACAATTCAAATAAAAATATTCCTACAATCTATGTTTACTCTTTTTCTTCCTATTTGTTAGAGTAGAGACGTGTGCTTGCACCAGTGGACACAACAGTTTCAGTCAAAACACAACGTGACACTTGTCCATTGCCAAATTCTTAATTCAACGAAGTCTCTGTCTTCGAGAGATAAAAGGAAAAAAAAATAAATAATAATAATTTGGTGCCACAGATCATATATTAAAAAAAATTGCGGCTGTAAATGACCCACGATACTCAGAAAATAAAATAATGCAAGTAAGTATTATTTGCTTTTAGTGACGCATGCAATTGCAGTTTAATATGCATTTATTCATGTCGTGTTATGTGCCAACAGTTTTAACCATAATTAACGACCATTTCGTGTGTTATACGTTAACCATCACTTTTTAATCTCAAAATACCCACTTATAATATCATATAAATTAAATCACTCTATTTTGCAAACTCAATTTCTCTAATATCAATACTAAAATTATATGTAGGTTAAATCACTAATATAGTTCAATCCTTTTAACTAGATTTCTTAATTTTGATATGAATATGAAATTTTTTTATGAATTTGGATTGTAAGATCACAATTAAATTGGGTCCTTAATTTGATTCACCTTAGCCCAATCATAATGGGCTTGTGGTCCAACATTTATGGGCCGTGCCATTCGCACTTACGTTTTTGCAAGGAAGCCCAACAACAGGCACCACAAATTTCATATCTGTTCAATTCGTTTCTATATCTCTAAAGTAAAACGTACTAGTACTAAATATTTAGAAGTTTTAAGAAAAAAAATGTTATATATATAATCTTAGTATCTTGATCATGTTCTATTGTTTGCAGTAAGCATAATTTATTTTGTTGTTTCGACAAATAGAGAAATTGTTTGAAAAAAATAACCATCGTACGTGTCTTATTTGAAGTCGCATAGCTGTAGTGCATCACAGATAAGGATAAATTTTATCATTTGTTCATAAATACTACAACCAAAACACAAAGAATTTGATGTGACTACAAATATATATATACATATCAATGAATAAAATTTGTTAGAATAGTGTATCAAATACTTAAAATTTGTCCCATGTTAACCGTTGAATTAATTAATATGAGATAAGGATAAGTAAAAATAATGAAATGAATAAATATTCTGTTTTTTTTTTTCTATTTTTTTTGGTGTCCTTAACTTTGTCTGCTTTAGTACACTTTTGGTACTTTTTGTAATTAATTATGAGTTTGGTATTTTGAATTTCAATCATATCCATTACAGTTTTTAAAATGCATGATTTTTAGTCTTTTAATTTTTAATTATGTCAATTGATGTATTTTAATATAGAAATTATATGACTTTAGTAGTGTCGAAAATCAATTAAAACCACACAGTTGAAAAATATAATAATCTTGATTGTTATAATTAAAATATAAAAAGCTAAAATTCTATAATATAATTAAAATTTTTTAAAAATTAAACCATACCATTCTAATATCTGAAAAAAAGTGTAGCTAAGTTTCCTTTTTCTATACAGCATTAAGAAACTTCATTAAGGACCTATCTGCAAGCAAAGGTTGCAAAGTGGACCCTAAGGCTTAAAAGAAAATAGAAAAAATGTTACAAAATTGCTCAACGGGCCACTTCCAAGTTTAAAGGAGTGGCCCAATAAATGGTCCTAACACGTGTCAACCTTCTTTGCATCAGATTTTTGGGTCAATCGATTTCTTCAATTTCTTCTTACCTTTTTCTAATTCTGATAGGACATAAATTCCCACTAACATTTTTATCATATTTTTTCTCAAAAAAAAACAATGATATAAAGATACCCCAATCATTAATCACCAATCTAGACTTAATTTTTTTATTGGTATTGTGTATTTAATTTAAAAATTGTCCTTTGTAGAAGGTGTATTAAAAAAACGAAGCTTTAGCTTTAATTAAGTATTTGTTAATAATCTAAATATTAGTGGCTAACCAATATTATTATTATTATTATTATTATGATTATTATTATTATTGTTATTGAGGACCTTAGTTAACCATATTATTATTATTATTATTATTATTATTATTATTATTATTATTATTATTGTTATTTAATATTATTAGAAGTAGTAGTATTGAGGACCTTAGTTTCAACCTTCTTCATTATTCTTCCAGTTGGATACCACAAAAAATCAATAATTGTACTTTGCCTTAACTAATAAATTGGTTATGGGTTCTAAAACTCTTAATACGTGTACCTAATTGCTTTCTTCTTCAAAAAAGCAATTATTGCACTATTTCAAATATTTTTTAAGGTTGTAAAATAAAATTTTGCATTCAACTTCACATTAAATTCAAGTTATGAACCAACCACCTAAATCATATCAATTTATAATTTATTCCTGTGAAGAAAAATATGCAAGAAAATCTGGAAGAATTGGTTGAAGGCAACAAGACTTGATTTCAAATCTAATTGCTCTTAAGTATAAACTTCTAATTTTGATGAAACCGAAAATATAAGTGAATAAAAGTGTTTTATTAATAAACATGCAAACTATGTTACCATATGCTGTTATATTACACTTCAGTAGTTATTATGATTCTATTAATAGAGAAAATAGTGATCACACAAGAACATAAAGAAAGAACAAGTATGATTAACTTATCCAATTAAGAAATTAACTGAAATTACAAGTGGTTAATTAAAAGGATTTTTTCTGTAAGAACATGACAACTAGTGTAGTTCATCTTTTTCTATCTTTACTTTTTCATGCATAGTTATATCTATGTATATGAATTGAAATATCTTTGATAAAAAAACTACTCATTCCCATTGATAAGACCTCCAATATTATAAATAAATATAAAGATTATGTGACTAATTAAATATTTAGAATTGAAGAAGGAAACTGCAGAAAGAAATGTAGAAACATTTGAAGAAAATAACGTCTAATCAAGCTTGGAATGTGCAAAGGTGGTTCCTAAGGAGAAAACTATGGAGGAATATGTGGCTCCCACTGGGATTCCTTTGTCATATAGTGGCACTGTATATAACTCGTTAATCGCCTTCATTTGCAAGAAACAACATTAATTAATTGAAAAGAATGTTTAGGGGTTGGAAAGTGAGACAAAGACAGACACAGATACCCATTAATATTTCTCAGCTCTCTCCAAATTTTTTTCCCTCACCAATCATCTCTCATTAACTTTAATTTGGAAATTTAAATGCAGGCACCCTTCAAGATTTGTGGTTCTCTCAAGTGCCCTTTGTAGAAAGTACTTTAACAAAGTCAAATTTGCTGGGATTTGCATTATTCTAAATTCCAATAGGATGTGGTATTCATGAGACACTGTTAGAGTTCATACATGTAATTACAAATTCATAACCTAAATTGTTTTATAAGCGTTCCTTCTTTTGAGGATTCTTAGTAGATGTGCAGTGGTGATCACTATGCTGAATGATCAAAAGTATGAACACATTATGGTGGTCTTTCCTTTTTTGATGTTGGATCTTAGTTGAAGCTAATCACAAGCTAATTATTATAATATATGGTTTGCTAGCTAGCTCTTCAGTTGTTTGTCATATCGCACAATATATGATTTCGGTAGTGCAAGTCACATTCACTTCATACATATAATCCAAAGATCAATAATTGGCAGATGAAAAAAATGCGCTTTTGAAACACTGTGTTTATGTTCTTTTCACTCACTTGCATATTTATAACCTATATTCCTCAATTTTGTCCCTGCAAATTACTCCAATCGCCATTTCTCTGTGATTGCTCCTTTTTAAAGTGCATAGGCTGATAGAGAGAAAAAACAGAAACTCATACTCATGGAAATGGAGCAGAAAGTGCAAGAATAAGGAGTCACATTTAAAAGTCAGTTCAATGCTATGTAACTTAATTATTTTTTTTAAACTTCTAAGAATTAAATTAATGAAACATTTAAGGAATACTCCTATCCTATTAAAAAATAAAAGAAAATGATTATACATAAAATTAAGTTTATAATATACCTAACAACAATCTAAACATCCCAAGATAAAGCAAACTTAACTAAACGACATACTTAATTGTAAAAGCATAGTTAAGAAAAAATTGATTTACATTGCTTATATAATATTGGTTGTTAAAAAATTGATTAAAAAAATTAAAGTAGAAATTTTTTATGAATATTGAAATAAGTTTTTATACTGATGGACCTTTAATATGAAGAAGAAAATAAATATTACATTAATTATGTATGAAGTTATGTAATATTTATTTTCTACTTCAACTTAAATTCTAATTCTTAGAAAGAGGATTTTTTTATTATCAATAAAAAATAAATTAATAAAAACATAAAAGGTGTCTCAACCCTTAATATAACACTATAAAAAATTCAAGTAATCTTTATATATATCTTTACTAGCACATAGGAAGACTAATTACTTAGATTATAATCGATATAGAAACTCATAATTGATCATTTGTTTTATCCACCACTAATATATTATTTACTTTTTATATTACTTCAAAGGTTAATCGACATAGAAAGTTTATAAAGTAGGATATCAATGTATCATCTCCCTCTTTTCATTTTTCCTTTTCGTTTTTTTCGACTCTTCCTTCTTTGTGGTATAAAAAATGCTTATTCTCCTCTTGTCAATATCACTAACCATTTTTTTTGTTTACATTACTTGTTAATCTTTGTTTTGAGTTTTTCTTCTCTTTATAATAGGTTTTGATGTAAATACCCGTCAGTGGAAGAGGCAATGCAGACTGTATACGAATGTTATGTTGAAAATCTTAATTCATAATATTTTGGAATCTCAATAAACGTTTTTTTTTATAAAAAGGTTGAAGCACTACTAGAATGCTTCTATTTTAATTTATTTTTATTGTTAATAAAAAAATGTAAAGAGGGAGTTCTTCTCATTTTATTATTCATAGAAATAAAATATAAAAAAATTCTACTTTTACTGGATTAATGCGTTATTGTATGAAGAATAATGCGTTGTCCAATTATCATTCTAGCATTGGAGACTTTTTTACAATGTCACACACACATATCATTTACTGTAAATAGAACTCGTGATTTAGAATTGGCCACTACAAATTTTATAAAGAGTACTGTATATCCATAAGTGGATATAAGAAAGTGTTCATAAAGATCTTGATTTCTTACTCAAAGTGTGTGTTGAAACACGCTCCTAGAGTTCAATAATATTACAATTAATGTAGCATAATTTCTGTAGTGGGGTGCTGACCTCTGATTAAGAATTAATGCAAAGAGATATTTTAAAAAACGTTATTAAACGATAAAACAAACCTACGAATAGGAGTTAGCTAATAGCACATTAAGTACTTGTAAAGGCTATAGGGGTTCTAGTTAGGCTCTTTTCATGGTGATTATTATTATTGTTCTAAGTTCCTGTGCAACGGATCATGTGAATCATGCTAATATAATATTGGTGCAAAGTAATCAATTAATACATATATGCCTAAAACTAGTGACAATTAAATAAACCCCAAATACTGCAAAGGGATATCTCTGACACACATGGCTACCTCCAATGCCTTGATCTTAACCTGAGAAAATAAAGGGTTTCTTTTTCCTTTCAAACCCTCAAGTAGATGGAGGCATAGCCTTTTCATTAGTGTGGCATTATAATATAATTAGTGGCGGCTCAGAAGAGTTTATATATAGTAGTATACAGTACCAAAAGTCGATTTTAGTTCATGGTTGAGAATAACAAAAATGGAATTCATTGATTGTAACCTTTAAGTATTGTTTACATGTTATGTTTCTGTTAATAATATATCATCTTCTTTAACTTAAAGTAAGATCCCTAGCTGTTTTCTGAGTTGACTCAGAAAATGCTCTAATTATTTTATCCTTGACATTAAATTTAAATAAATTAGTTTTATTGTAGGTTGTTCTTCAACAATAATATATTTTTTTTAACAGTAAAAAATAAATTAATATTAATAAAAATATTTAAGGGGTGTTCCAATCTTAATACAAAAACACAATATAAATCTAAAGTGTTATATATGATTAAATCTGCATACACATAATTCTGTCAAATGATAAAAATCTCTACAAGCAAGCAATGCATAACAGATTAGCATACATCCGAAAATATATCCACGCATATAAAATACTCTACAATGAGTACATTCAAATAAGAATATATAATTATTGTTTTTAAATATGTTTTTAATGTTAATTATAGCAAACCTGTTATGAATAAGGAGATGAATTTAAAGAGTCTGTGTTAATATTAAATATTATACTCAATGTTTTATGAAAAATTAGAATAAAAAAACAATAAAACGTAGATAGATTATTTAGAACACAAAAGTATACTGTGTTCTTACTTTTTTTTTTTTTTTTCTTTTTTTAAAAAAAAAATTAAAAATTTTTTTTTTTTTTTTTTATTTGGTGGAGTAAATGATTCGCCTACATATTTTACAACTATAAATATAATTAAATTTAGTTGAATCATTTAC
>Ga0099825_1000517_pt1 | contig 41599 bp, 15 predicted proteins | sample SiratroredBW_FD_76838 | JGI IMG/M metagenome (GOLD analysis project Ga0099825, IMG submission 76838) | Root nodule microbial communities of legume samples collected from California, USA - Siratro red BW | ecosystem: Host-associated > Plants > Roots > Nodule | place: USA: California | collected...
CAAACAAAGCAGCAATACCTGCATCTTCCACCTTTAGTTCTTTCCTGTTCTTCCATAAATTCTTGGCATAATCAAGTTCCTTCCAGAAGGACTCTGTACGACCCGGAATACTGCAAAAGATTTGAAGAGTTATGTAGCAGCAAGGGCACCCAAAATTAAATTGACATACAACAGACTTTGCTACATAGACACAATACAGTATGCATAACAGGTTTTCAGAGTTCATTATATGATTGTTTTGCTAATTCACTGAAGATCGTGGTGAAAATTAACATAATCAGAAACACATGCGAGATTTGAAAATCATATTGAAAGAAAAAAAAATGGAATTAACATCTCCCCAAACTAAAATTAGTAAATGAATAAATTTTTCAAACATTATAAAAGTTATAGAAAAAAGTTAATACGAAATAGCTTATGTATAAGCTAATTTTAGAAGGAACTTATGGAGTAGTACCTAACAGAAGTGGGCTTACCAAAATAACTACAAGCAGCTAGTTGCTGAGACATTGATGTGAGCAGAAATTGAAGAACTAAGCTTATTTTATAACCAGAATTGTTAACATGATTATTACAGCAAGTAACAAGAAATTATAGGCTTAAAACTATAGGTACTGATAATGAAAAGCACATTATGAGCTGCTAAATTCAAGGCATACAGTTGAACCATGCTATGATGGATTATGGAAAATTTAAAATTAATTATTTGAAGCAATGAGATTTAATTTAAAAAATATGCATGTCTTGCTACTTGGATGTACATAAATAACTATTAAAGTGTAGTAAATAATTAATTTACCATGTTCGCTATAGTGCTGCAAAGAGTTATAGTTTGGTTTGTCTGGCAAGCTAATGAAGCCCATGAAAGTCTAACTTTGTAATTAGGGATTCAGGTTATTATAGGCAGTGTAAAAGTCAGTCAAAAGTAAATAACATGGTATCTAGAGTCCTACAGGATTTTTGTTTGTACTTTTTAAAGCATCCATAACAATGTTCATCAAAGTATACACAGAATATATTTGTCATTTCTTTCCAGAACCAGATCAGAATTCTGATTACATCTGAATTCTGTCCATGGACTCTTCCACACAAACCCTTGTCTCCAATTCCTATCCCCATATTTCTCTTTCCATCCAATCCTAATTTTAGAGTCTATGGTATAAACATCTTGGGCTGAATCAAACTAAACTTCAGTTCCAAGAAAGGATTAATGTTAATTACATGATCACCTGTTCATTTTTAACGCCCACTTCTTTTTTTCAATTTCAATTTTGCCTTCACCCCTGACTTACGTCCCTGGTTACAATCAATCTTTCATGTCACATACCAGGTGTGAACTTACCCAATCAAAGTCCGGGTGGTGGATGGGCTAACTGACTTAGTGCTTGTTTGGCTCAGCCTATTTTGGAAGAAGAATTGCTTATTTTTGCCAGCTTTAAGAGCGAGATTCGGAAAAATAAGCCATTATTCTCCTAAAAAAAATCTATATTCTATGTCATGCATGCACTTAGTCAATTATAGCCCAATTAGCTTGGAATTATAGCCCGAACCCATAATAAGACCATAGCAGCAACATTGTTAAAAGCACGAGTATACTTGCATACTCGTGCGATCCAATGAGTTTGGTCCTACGAGTTTCAGGATGCAGCAAGCTGTTGCACGTGAAGGATTGGGAGAGGCGTGGATCTAGGTTGCTCATGAAATTGTGAGATCATGCGCTGCATCTATCCAATCTGTTTGAGCAACTGGGGTTCAATAGTTGAAAGACTCAACCCAAACCAAAAAAGAATCCCAACTCCTACAGCCTTCTTATTCCCCTAGGTTTCCCATCCAATCACAAATCAAAAAAGAAACAAACTACTCTCAACAGTGCACACACTATGACATTGACATTGTTGTTGAACAATCATCACCATCATCAAAGCACTAACACTTCCTCTGACACTAGCTTCACTTCACCATTGGCGGCCATCGTGACCCTCACAACCATTGTCACCAATGTTGCCTTCGTCCTCTCCAGTGCACACATTGTTCTGCTTTGTGTTTTCTTCTTAATACTTTTCCTTTATTCTTGCTATAAAGTAATTTTATGAATTGTGAATCTACTTTTAGTTGTTATGTATTGAATCTTACTACTTTAAGACTTGTGATGTGTTATTTTATAGTCTATATTAATTTTGATATAGTTTTTCGTATACTCGTAACTCTTATGAGTTGAGTTATAATAATTGAGTCACGATTTTTTATTCCCCCTCGAATCCTCTTGGGATCCTCAAGTTTGACAACATTGCATAGGAACCACATCAGACTGTTTTATAATAAATATGCAAGAGAACCTTTCTTATCCCATACCATCACAATGAAAACAATCTCCCATTCCACAACATCACCCATGACCAAGGATGTGAAGGAAGATCCATTTACTTTATAAATCAGAAGAGAATAGAAGATTTTCCCATATACTACTTTGAGACATGAACTCCAACTATGGTCTCAGCCAGTCCCAAATCCAGGTAAAGCAGAAGTGTTGTGTTAGGCCTCGGCAATCAACATAAACTTGTCGATATCCCAAACATGGATCACTAACAACAAATTTGTTGTAATTTAGGGAATTGATGACTGAGAGCTTATATCTCAGTCAATAAGTAAATCTGTCAAAAGAGGGGCAAACCAACATGATACAGCAGTAAAAAGTAGGTTAAAGCCTTGCAACCACATCATTCAGAAGGTCATCCCTAGTCTATAGAGGAGAAGGAAGAAGCCATTGGACATGACTGGAAACATCTCTGTGCATTAAAGTGTGCAAAAAGACAATTTGAAATCAATAAAAGGTTGCCAACAAGCATATACAATTAGAAAATTTCACACAATAATTCCATTCATACACATTATTTGGGGGAAAGAGGGGGGGCGCGTTGGAGAACATATAACCTTGCAAGACGGGTGTAGAACAATTGTTTTGCTAGCAGGTTGCATTTCTCGACTGTCGGAGGCTCCTGAATGTATTGCTTGTTCTGTTCCAACAATTGCCTGTAGTAGTTAGATCCATGTTTGGCTACAAATTGAGATGCTTGACATGCTTTGGACTGCAACTGCACCAACTTCGACGCCATCAAGTCTGCAAGTTCGGTAGAACAAAATCCTAGACCAAAGGGAGGCCATATTAAATTAAGGCACAAGGTCAAAAAGTGTTTATGGGGAAGTTTATCCAAACAATGATAATTTCTTCTACTCACATTGAAAATAGTCAGAATAAAAACAAAATTAACAGCTAAAGGCATATTCTTAAAGTAACATCTAGAACACCGCATGGCCTTCAACAGTAATAGTGGCTACCTCATCCATTCTATTTCTAAATTAGGGGCAATTGGCTTAGAGTTATGCATTGATATCAAATGAGATATCAAATGAGAAGAACTTCAATTAAATACATATAATAGGGTTTTGCATGCCATGTCAAAACCCTAAATTATCAACCATTTCACTACAACCACATAAATAAATAAACAAATAAATAAAATTAGGCGATATAAACAAAAACAAAACGTAATTGAAGTAAGGAGAGAAAATGGAAGAGATAATAGTATGAGAAAAGAAGATCGGGAAGAGGAGAGAACGAGATCTGAAGGGGAAATGAAAAAAGGCAACGGGTTGAGGAATCATAGTATCTCAGGTGAATGCAGACATCAGAAATAAGAATAAGGGGAAGAATAAGAGAGAGAAGAAGGTAAGAGCGTTACCTTGTGAGCAGAAGCAATGCAGTGATCTCTTTTACTCTGTCTCTTCACTCTTAACCTTGTGCTTTGCAGTGCCTTCTGTCTTGTCTTTTCCAATCTTCACTTTCGTCTGGGCTTCTTTTGGGCCATGAGAGCTAGTATTAGAGTCCTTCTTGCTGCACCTTCATATTTTTCTTCCTGCACCCCATATTTTCAAAAATACCTTCTTAAAATTTGTATTATGTATTGTGTAATTGGGAATAATATTTTTTTTTGTATTATGAATAATCTAAAATATAGAAATCAAATCTCAAAGTGTACAATAATACAAAAAGATGAAAAAAAAAAAGAATAAAAAAATATTTTTACTTCGGATATGAGGCGCAGGAAGAAGGTCTCCTACAACTATAGCCCATAAGATCGATATCATTGCATTTTGGTTTCATAAAATAGATATTGCGGAACTTGTCTTTATACGACATATGTGAAAATTAACAGTAACAAATACTATTAAAATCAAATCAATCTAAAAAAAATAGAAATCAATAAAAATTATTTTGTTTAGATTTTTTAATTTATTTTATCCTTAACTGAAATTTAACTTTAATTTCGATTTGAAAATAAAAAGGCATACTAAAACGTCTATTATATTTAAATATAATATTATGTTTTTTAGTTGATTATCAATCAACAGACAGATATGAGTAAAACTTTTCAAATTTATTTTACAGTTTAATCGTGCTTTTACTTAAAGTATATTTATAATTATTAAAATACTTATAATACATTTGTTATATAATATTTAATTGTAAGATCATGTGATTTATTTATGAATATAATAATAAATATAAAAAATTACAACACGTTTATTTATTTGATACTTTTTTAATATAAAATATTTAATAATTTTTAAAAAAATATATCATGTTTATAATAACAAAAAATCATAAAAACTAATTCAAAATAAATCGCAAAATATTAGTTTGATTTTGTTCAAATATCATATTAAATTAAAATAGAATTGAACAAAATTAAACTTTTATGTTTAATTTAAGTAATTTTTAAATAAAACTAACAAACCAAATCGAGCTGAAAAACCTATAATTTCAAATACTTATGCACTAAAATAAATTGGAACATGCCTTCTGAATAATTAATATAAAAGTTAATAAAAAATAAGGTTCAGTAATCAATTTTTTATTTTAATTTTCTTCTTACCATTTAATGACATTCGTTAGGTACCAACAAATAAGACTGGTATTGTTATTCTTTGTTTTCTTTATTTCTCAATAAATTTGTTCCATTTTATGATTTTACATGTTTTTTGTCATTGTCTTTTATTAACACCTTCACGTTGTAATTAAGTCTTTGTTTGCATCTATTAATATAGTATGCATGCCGAAAGGAAAAAGATGTGCATTAGTTTCGATCTATTTATTTGTGTGGAAAATCATTGGTTTTTATCCACTTTTTTTGTGTGGAAATTTGTGAGAAGTGTATAAGGTCACACAACCTACAAGTCTTAGATAAGTGTGATTTGTGGTGAAATACACCTTAATAAGAGGAATTTCCTTATTTGTCCTTCGATGAAAATGTTATCCCATGTATTCTTATTGTCATGCATTGTTCATAATATCATTTTATTTTAATCTAAAATTTATTTAAACTTTAATTTGTATTTTGAAAATTTATTTTATAAATTAAGTTATTTTACAAAATTACAAACAACCATAAGTATCAAATAATAAGTGTTATTTTCTAAGTGAATTTCAAGCTCAAGAATACAAGTGGTGTGACCCAAGATGAGGGATACATTCACCAATTTTTAATATTTAATTATATTTTATGTTCAACACAATGACAATGTGATCATCTTCTAAATATATTAATTTATAACTTTTTATTTTGTCACATTAATTAAATTAATCATAAATTTTTCATTTTTCACTTCTTTCCCCTTTAATTCAAACAATTCACTTTTCCCTTACCACCCACGAATACAAACAAATAATAAGTAAACATGTCAACAGTCGAGTAGAACTAACACCTTTTTTTTAAATTTATTTTGTTTAAAGCAGATAAAATAATTAATTTGATTAAAACAATCTCATTTTCCTTTAAGATTTGCATATTTCTTTCAATATTTCCTGTTTATTTCACTCACATTTTTTCTGCTCAAATTTATTATACGATTTATTTATAGATTTTATATTTTATATAGATTTCACTGTGGGTGACGAAAGGAATGGATTAGATAAATTTTGTTCTGCAATATAATGGATTGGCTAAAAAATTTAACTAATCCATTAAAAAATTAATTAAAATTCCTTTTCATTTAATAAAAATTTGAAATTAATCAATTATTAATTTTTGTATAACAAAAAATATATATTTTTGAAAACTTTTTAAAAGGTATTTTAAGAAAGATTTAACATTAAAAAATTGGTTGAATTAATTTTGATCTCCATGAACAATAGATGGATAGTAATCATTGACATCATTGGCTGTGCTTAGTAATGCAACCAACAACACTAAAAAAATGATTTGTAAGTCAATGATACCTTACAGTTACTTTCTGCTTTTTAATTAATGCAGTCTAAAAATGCGTGTAACGATAATTACATAATATAAAACAAAATTCATTGTAACAAACGATCAATTAAAATAAATTAACAAATCACGTCAATTCTTACTGTAAGCATGCGTAACTATAATTAAATCACATATCAAATGTAATAAGGTATACTTATCCAAAATGGCACAATCTAATACAGACCCATGAACATAATGAAATTTCTAAAAGTTAGTGTTCGAAAGAGAAGCATTCATATAAATTGATGTCACTTACATTGGACAACAACTGCACAATAATTGAATGAAATTTTTTAAAGAAATCAAGTAATCAAAATTCTATCATGAGATCACATTCCTTCAAGAACTTTATTCAAATTAAGTGTTTCATCATCACTTCCAAAATAGTATATAGGGATAGCTCCCTATGTTCTGCATGAAGTGAACTTTCTGCACAATATTCAAATAACCTGAATAAACTATACCACGAATTAAAGAGAGCATAAAAAAATATTTTTCTCTAAGTTCGTTTAAGTTAGTTGTTTATATTCTAATTACATGTTTAAAAAAACTCAGCTCAAACTATCCTAAGTAGAATCTCAACTTTGTGAATAAGATACAATTATACGGGCAAAAATTGAACAATCAAACAAAAGAATACATGCTAATTAATGTATATACACTTTTGATGGAGCAAATAAAAAACAAAAATAATCTTTTAGTTTTTGAGGAACAAAACGTCATGATCTTCGTGTAAACAAGTTTTGGCTTTTGGTAAACAAACAAAGATTTAATAATGTAATGAATTGTGAACAATAATAATGGCAATAATGCGTGGCTTTCCCCATTCGGCGTCTTCCATTGTTGGAACAAATCACCTTTTCTCGTGCACTTTCATCTTGTCCCATTTCCATCACCTTTATCCCTAAACCCTATCACCAACCACCGACTTTTCCATTGATGCTGATCCAAGAACAAAGCAAAACATTATTTAGTTATTGGTATTTCCTTGTAATATGTATGGAAAATTCAATAGAGCTTTTCATTGCATCTTTAATATTACATTGAAAAGTTTTGCATGCTTATAATAAATAAATAGCTAACTTCGATCATCTCTCAAATGGGTCATCCGTTAATTCATCACTTCCATAATTTCTCATTCACTTTATAAAAAAAAAAAAAAAAAAACTTTGGTCAAAGCTTAAAGAAAAAATATTTTATGTGTTCTTTACTTTCCGACTCAATGTCGGCATATTCTAATTTTGCTGCTCAGTGTTAAATCGTTTGCCTTTGGTAAGTTAAGAAACCAGTATCACACGTGTGAAAGAGATTAATTAGAATGGCTTACGTAAAGTGGGTTGATTAAAGTAGCTTGAAAATTGTTTTTTTTTTTTCCCTCAAAGGGTACGAAGTAGGTGACATTCTTAGTCTTGAACAACAACCCAAGAAAACCGATAGGAATTCAACTTAAGGTTTACTATATAAACCCATTAGAAAAAATCTATGAAAGCCATGTATTACGTCTAAAAAGTAACTCCCTTAATTTCAAAAGAGTAATCTTTTATTTTATTTTATTTCAGTTCCAAAATAACAGTCTTTATTTTATTTTATAGGTATTTAAAAAATTCCAGTTGCAAAAAAATATACATGAATAATTCAAAAGTTAAATGTTTTTTAATCTAAATTTTGAAGATATATTAATCTAAATCTTAAAAGATTATTGTTTTGAAACGGAAGAAATAAATGATATTTGATTTTAGAAATTATTCTGGACATTCTCAAACCTAATTAATGGTGCCTATTTAATTTTAATCTCTCTATTTTATTTATTTTCAAGTTTATTTGAATTTTGTCAATAGTGGCTAAAGGAATTAAACAAAAGCATGCCACTTAGAGAAATATGTCAAATGGTCAATGGATGGGATCGCAATCAGAGTGTACATGTCAATCAAGAACTCTCTGCCTTATCTTGTAGGAAATTGTGTTATTTTATGGCGTTATTTTAGTATTGGTGATAAAGTATTTGAGAAATATTAATGAAGAAGGAATTTGACGCATTGATTATGATAGGGATAGATGATTCTTGCAATCATGTCTCGAATTGCAACAAGAAAAAATGTGGAATTTTCAAAAGCCGTTGTACGACGATGATGGAACCTATGAAAGTACCATTATTCACCATTAGCCTCGACTGATGGGAGATAGATTCAAAAGTCATGGTCAAAAAGGTTGTATCCTTTTAATTCGGGAACGAAATGTTTTGAGCTTGGGGAAATATTTTAAAAATTCATTAAAATTTATACTTACTTGTAAAGAACTTCTTTATAACACATCAATGCAAACTTATAGTTTTTTTGCTAGGTTTTCATATGCATTTATGCTAAAATGTCCCATTTATCATATTTTTCAAAATTCCGAGTGGCGTTTAATTATTCTATGTAGAACGTACTCTAACTTAATATAACTACGGAAAATTCACTTTGAAAAATTAGGTATCGTAGCAGAGATGTGTAGTTTTAATGCACGCTTGAAAGACAGCTTCTTGCTCACCTTCACGAGCAAAACGTACTGGTTTATCTTGTGCGTAGGATATCATTGCATTTACAGCATCAGCATGCAACCGAATAGTGTTTTTCTCAGACTTTATGGGAACTGTCATGTAATTAATCATTTATGATTCAACTTCTTCATTTTTCTATCCAAAAAGAATCCACAGCACACGCAAAGTTCCCACAAGAGTAATGTCACGTGCTCATTTATGACGTTGGAACCTATACACTATAGTTATAGAGAAAAAGATCATAAATAAAGCGTAGGCAAATTATAACTGAAATAACTTACTAAACCATATAAGAAGAAGAGAGACTAGGTTAAATTATATATTAATCTTATAAAACTCCTATCCTATGTAAAATAATATTTATATTTATTTATAAATTATTGAAAATATAAGTTTTATATTTAAATTTTTCAAATTCATGTGTGAGAAAATATATATATAAATAAATAAAAAGATAATTCGATAATAGATAGTCTTATAAGTTCAATAATCTTGTTACGATAGATTATGATATTATATTGAAATAGATTTTAAGTCTAACTTATGGTTACAAAATCAACTTATAAAATAAAATTTACACCTACTTATAAATTATTTAAATATATTTTCTTTAATTAATATATGATCTCCAATACCCTTGACAGAAATAAAACAAAATATTTAAAAAAAATAGTAATTTAAAGACTCAGATATAATAATAGAATCGATCATAAATTTATAACTAAAGTTTTATTTTTACGACAATTAAGATTAACTACATGGTATTTGATATTATTGTGACTATATTTGACTGATTAAGATTATGTATGGTTGATTAAGATGCGATGCATATGAATGAAGTTTTCGCGTTAAATACTTGGTTGAGAAGTAAAAAAAATGTATCAAAATCAAATCATTCTATTAAAGTAATTATTAAATTAATTAATGAAGCCCTTCTTAACTCATTAGTGGAATATGTAAAAAAATTATATTGAAATACTCTTTTGTACTTCCATTGTTGATAAAAAAAAATATATAGAAAAGTTACAATTGTTGACTGTGTACTACTATATACACTTTTTTTAAATAATAAAACATACGTTAGGTCCAACTAATCAATAACATGTCTCATGTTAAACTCTTTGTTATCAAATTTCAACTCTTGCGTCTTAGTTAATCTATATTTTCTAGTGTAGAAACTAAGGGCCAGGGTCTTTGGAGTGATATCATATGTAAAAGTGACCAAATAAATATACCTTTAATTCGTGACTTAAAACTTCAATAAACAGTATATGTAAAATCGAACATAAATAGGAAAATTAAAGAGTCACCATTGTCTTGTCGTATACAATAAGGAACCGATAATGTTAGCTCAAAGTTTGGTGGTGAGATTATTAATATAACCAAAGCTTTCTGTATATAGAGTAGTCGACAATTAATTAATCAATTGTTTTCAACATCATGCGCACACCACCAATTAATTACCATATGTTTTTCGAGTTAATTATAGTTAACCAAGTCAGATTATCCATATTTCTGTATATAATAAACATGACAATAACACGTAGACTTTGACACAAGAGTTGAATGAGAGGTTTTGCATTGTTTAAATGATTCAAACATTGACAAGAAGATAACAGCTATGTGTATAAGACTGGTTTTGCTAGCTGTTGCGCGCAAACATACGCGCACACGTGTGCAATTATTCGGCAGCTATCTAATTAATTTATATATGACAAGTTTTATTCAAAACTGTACAATGAAATTATATGATAAACTCTTTGTAAGAGATCAAGAATTTAGAGACAAAAATGCAAGCTGTGTTAAAACAAAGGCGCAGACAAATTAGCATGTAAAAGTTGATATATAAAAGTTTGTTGTCAAAGAAACATTAGTCAACGTAGTAAGATTGATTATGAATAACTATAGTCAATTAGAGCGAACAAAAACAGCCTTAAAATAAGAGAATTACTATAACACTAAGGAAAATCTAAGTTTATTTTGTCGCAGTTATTTGGGGTGAATATTTCAATGAATTTAAATAAGAAAGAGAGAGCTCACCTCAGTAAAAGAACACAAAAGTATTACAAAAGAAAGCATTTTACATTAATCAATAATATCAACTTAATCATAAAAAGAGTTTAACTTCTAAGTGATAACTTGCTAATTAAAGCAAGCAAACAAGAACTAAGACACTAATTCACCACTTCCTCAGCAGTGAATCCGACCTACAGTATAAATGTACTTTTAAACGAGTTTTGGGTTTTGCTGTTACCCAAAAACAAAGAATTTATCGAAATGGCAAGAACCACTTCAAAAAAGAAAAAACAAATATACTAGAACAACGACATTAATAGACCTTATCATAGTACTGTTACTCTTTGTTTATTCGTTCCATGAAGTTACGTATTCTCTCCAATGCCACTTCCAGTGTCTTCTCACTCATATTTGCGAAACACACCCTGAACCAACCTGGTTCAGAACAATGGCAAGAAGACCCCGGAGAGATGTTGAGTTTCACTTCATGCAAAAAGGCATTCCAAAGCTCCAATTCTCCTTCCCTGTTTGCTTTCTCCAACAGTGGACTCAGATTCATCCAGCAAAACAGCCCTGCATTCCCTTTCAGGCACTCTATTCCAACACTTCTCAACCCTTCAATGATCATTTGGTACCTCTTTCTCAGCCTCTCCCTGTTGGTTGCAATGTAGTTCTCAGTGAACTTCTTATCAGACAACATACAAGCCAAAAGGTGCTGTGTCTGAGAGGATATTAAGGTGAAACTGGACATCCTTCTCGCTGTTGTCACAACCCTATCATTGTATGAATAAATAGTGCCAACTCTGAAACCCGGAAGACCAAGGTCTTTGGAGAGACTATAAACAATGTGAACTCTTTCTGCGTCCTTGTATTGGCGAGCTTCCAGGATTTCTGCTACACTCACGAACTCCGAGGAGGAGAACACTGAGCCTGAGTAGATTTCATCAGAGACAAGGTGGATATTTTTTTCAGTCACGAAGTCAAGAAGATACTCCAAGATCGAGCGTTGAACTGTTGCACCCAAGGGGTTTGAAGGGTTTGTGATCAATACTCCTCTCACTTTCATGTTCATGGCTTCTGCTTCATTATATGCAGCCTCCAAAGCTTGAGGAGTGATTTGGAAGTTGTTTGAGCTGTCACAATGAATTGGAACTATGTTCACCCCAGTTCTCCACCTCAAATCTCTATCAAATCTGTCAACCAAGAAAAAAATGTTCAGACTTTGATCTTGTGTTAAAGTTTTACGTGAGACCATGTATTTTGTTTAAGATGTTCTCATGTGTAATTCATATATGGAGATTCGTTCTTACCCTGGATAGTAAGGGGTTGGAACAAGAAGAGCATCTCCCGGGTTTGCAAGAATGAAGGTTAAGAGTTCATTGGCTGCAGTAGCTCCTGCTGTGAGGACCACTCTAGCAGGGTCAAATTTTGCTCTCCCTCCTCTTATCTGTTCCATGAAGCTTGCCATTGCTGTTCTGAATGATAAAAGTCCGTGATAGTCCTGGAACAAAGCATTCTCTCTGAAACGAGGAGCTCCTAACTGCCCCCAGGTTGAGGCTTCTGGGTGTTCCTCCAAGTACTTCTCCAGCAAATCAAATGAAACCTGAAGGGTACCGCACAAAAAGATTAGTTAGTTTCTCTGATCTTCTGCTATGCCATAAATATTTTGAATTCATATAGAAACTATAAACTCACTTGATTTTCCGCCAATCCCATTTGTATAACTCCAGAGGTGTTTGTGAATTCATCGTAAGGGTTCTCATCATAAGCTTTCCATCCAGCAAAATAGGGAGAGTTCTCCCCATGAGTTTCAGAAACTGCAACTTTGGAAAGCTCCACACGAGGTTGCTCAATCATTCTCCCCGTAACTGCTTAAATCTTTCGAAGAAAAAAGGGGTTGAGAAGATTAAAGGGTAACAGAAAATAAGTATACGTTTGGTGCAAAATAAAAACAGAAAACTGTAGAGAGGCCTTTGTGAATGCAAAAAGCTTATGCTAGTGAGTAGAGGAAAAGAGAAGAGAAAGAAGGATGCAAGAGAGAAGTAAGTAGAAAATGCTGAAAAGGAATCCGTTGATGGGAAGTCTGAATCGTTTCTGTATTTATAGGCTTTGAGGTAACGAAGAAAACATTAAAAAAAGTATATAGAAACATTAAGAATTGATAACAAATCGGAGCTTTACCTTGAATGTTTTACTCAGAGATTTATCCGACGTGACTTGTGACAACCCTACATGGTGCCAGATCACACGGAAAATATATGGTTGTTGTTTGAGGGGTTGGATTTTTTTCCAATTCAGTCCCCCTCATCCTCTTCATGTGTCGGTTTAATAGAGCAGTGTGTTAGTATTCTTTCTTAATGTCACTATATTTTATTCACACTTTTGTTCTTTTATTCTAAATTGAAAGTGGTTGAGCTCTCAAAAAATAGTTTTCCACTCACAATCTATATACTACTAGGCATGTTTAACTAATCAACTTCTCTAAAATAAATTTTTAAATGTAAAAAATAGCTAATGTATAATTCAACTGCAACCAGAAATTATATAAAATTTTGTAAAATTAATCTTATAAATATGACTTTGCAGAAAAGGGCCAAAAATTACTTTGGTAATTAAAACCAAATTAATCATTTCATTACCATCTAGCATCATGATACCCTGATACTTTCACTTTTCTCTTACATTCACACTATAAAATAGAAAAGGTGGTGTGAAAAGTATATTTTTCATCTGGGTGTTGTGTATTCGAGGATTTCCTAGAGTAGTTAAGTTTTAATGACCTGACAATTGACAAAGATAGATCAAGTAACTGAAAAGATTGAACAAGATTTTGATGTGCAAGCAGCTAAAATGGATAAAAGAGAAGTTCTTCCGAGATCTTCTGACCCTACCACTTGAGCCGTTCACATTTGACTCAGTGGCTCAAGAAAGAAGGAGCCAATAATAAACAACAGAATTCAACCACTAGATTTCAACTTTTTACATTCTTCTTCACGATTTCACTTTCATTCAACAGCAGCTTAACATTGCTATGTGTGCATAATTACAAGTGACTTGTGTAATGATTGATTGATTTGTGAGGTTATCTTTTCAGTTAATAGAGATTGGACTATTATAGCTACGGGTCACATGACTACTATATTGGATTTGAAATATAGTATATGCACAAACTTTCATACATCCATTAACACAGAATAATGAGACCATGCCAATGCTATAGCTATTCAATATTCATTCACCTACTGCTACATGCATGCTTTCATTAATTTACTTCTAATCATACTAAAAGTATGTTCAACTAAAGTATGTTCAACTAAAGTATGTTCAACTAAAAAAGGAGAAGAAGAAAAAAAGGCTCGATTGGGTCATTTCTAACCAACATAATTTGCATAAAATCAAATTAAAAATTCGACAAAAACCTTGTCAAAGCTTAATTCATCAATGAAGTTGAATCTCAACACAGACATATATTCTTGATAAATAGCACAACCATATAAACTCACCATTATCATCAAAAGCTGATTTGACAACAATAATTCAAGAAAGATACTTAGAAGGTAATCTATGATTGGATTCTCTCAAAATGTGTAAATTAACAAATAATTAATGTCCCCAAACAACTTTTATATAATTACTAACAGTTATAGTCCAATCACACTATAATTAAGCTCTAAAACCAGTGCCAATAATTGTCATCTGCATCCAAGATTAACTACTTAAGTGTGATTTGACTTAAAAAGGTTAGGTGTGGTGGATGTGTGAGCGCACCCTAAATAAACAGTGCACATTATTATGCTCTCATTATATTATAATGTATACATATGCTATCAGTTGAATCTGCTTGAATAATCTGGTGATGAGATATATGAGATATGAGATAAATATTATATATGGTTGGATGATATGAATAAGTAATGTTTGGCATGCATAGATACGGTTGCAGAAGATGGTTTAGGAGTTAGGAATCTAAGATATTTGTCGAGATGATATTGGTTTTGTGAGTGGAACCAAAAAAGAAAAAGAAATAGGATGGTTTGAAATGATAGGAAATGATGAGAAGAATATGGTTATAACAAAGGACGTGGAGGTGGAGATGATGAGTATCCATGGTAGGGAAGATCAAGTTTAGATCTGCCGTTATTAGGGTAAATTTTAATGCATGAAAGAGAACGTCATGAGTGTGGAAGCATCATATGACAACTGTGCAGTTGTAGGGTAGAGAGACAAACAAGTATAAAACAAATGGCCCAGAATATATGAAAATTCGTTATTTATTTTCACATATGGTAATGTTGTAGTTGTACCAAAGTACATACACCCCCATTTTCTTACCACATTCATTTTTTTATGGTAATTATATAATCAATCATAATATATATATATATTAAAGGAGATTAAACTACGTACGATTAAATTTAACCTAACAATATTCAATTCAACGTTAATGGCCGGAAAGCATTCAAAGTTTATACATACACATCTATCTTAATTTACCCAATAAATTAAAGATGCGTATATAGATATATGGTAACCCTAGTACATATTATATATTATATGGGTTGAAAATTGAAGTGTGTGAAAAGGACTAGTGTGTTGTATTGTTTATGGAGGAAGTTTACAAGACTACTTCTTCAATTGGGGTCTTCTCCGACACCAAGTACTTTTTCTAAAGTCTAGAAAATCCAGGAGTACGTGAGATAGGGGATCTTTTCTTAATTGTTAACAGCTAAGACTGTCAACTCAAAGTGAAGGCCCAAGATCATGTCACTTGATGTGAACCTTATTCACTTCAACTAATCACAACTACAATCAAATTTCTATGTTTCCAAATTTTGAATAAAGAAAAATATGGTGCAAGCTGTTTAATTTGCTGTACACTGCTAGCCTAATTAATTAGTACGTACAAAACCCAAATGCTCCGTACCAAAAATATAATATACAAATAACTATGTTTTTAAAATATCATCGTACATATGTCTGTTTCTCTCTTATTTTGCATTCAGTGATGAGCATTTGCTTGTGGGGTTTCTAAGTCCAGAATTTAATGAAATGAAGTATATGTTTGGAAAATTTAAAGAGAATAATAAGCGATGAGATGGGATGAAAATGTAAATAAAAAAGGAAGTTAATAGAAAGATACACATCACTCTCTTTTACGTGGTTATTTAATAGAGAACCATAAACTTCTGTCATTTTCTCCTCAGTTTCCAATTTAAAAGGACAAAATATAAGGTTGCAAAATTCAACTAGGGTCCTAAAAGTCTCTCCATCGCATTTCATTCTTTCTGTAGAAATATTATGCTAATTCTTCACAATTTTATTGATGGTGATTCATCCAAATCACCTCTAAATCCGATAAGGAAATTTGGCATAAACAAGAGCACGTAGCCAACTTATAAGTGGCTGAAATTATTTGTAATTTATGTAAGTATATACTTAGCACAAAGAATTAGTATGAAATTGGAGTTCGAAATTGAATTTGACATACGAAAAATATATAATTAGATATATTTGTTGAAGATCATATACTAGGTCATGAGATTAAGATATAAACACGAGTCCTATAAAATATTGTTATTGAAATATGCTAACATAACATAGAAAATAAGATTGGGAGTCTTAAAATAGATTCAGAATAAATTCTTTTTTGTTTCAAAAGTATATTTTTATGTCAAAAATCAAATAAAACATTTATATGAATGTGTATGAGTCTTATGAAACATTTAGATTGGAATAAAAGTTATAAAAATGTCGTGTTTAAAATACGTGAAACCTACAACAATTAAATTAAGACGTTATAAGATGACTCCTACCTTGCAAATGTTTTTTATAATATTTTTAATTTAATTATAATTCTAAAGTATAATTTGATGAAATTCTAATATACCTAAAATTAATATTTATCCATTCCTTATCTTTAACATTTGAATGACAACTTATAACCTCACATTTATATTATAATATTATTATCTCATTATTATAATTATCGCTATTGATATGACTATTAAATTCTTATTATGTTATAGTTTATTATTCATTGTCATTACTACTACTATATATTTATTATTAAAGATTATTTTTATCATCTAACATCACTATATATCACATTTTCTTGCATTATTATTATTTATTACGTTAACATCTACATGCTACTTGTCCCATCATCACCACCAACTGTTGACAATATCACATGTAAATTATATTTTATTATCTTTTGCACAATCTTACGATTTTGAACCAATTCATATCATACATGTCTATTTATTATATATATACTATTTTAATATTTGAGTTCAATTTCATGGCTCAACTGAACCTACAAGAGAAGTAACCGATTGAGGCAAAAAAGATGTAAGATGAATTGATCTGTGCAACAAAAGAAGAATCCTTAGTTTCTACGTGTGATAGTTGAAGAACTAACACTTGAGTAATAACAGTAAGTTATGCATGATCATTTTCTTCAAAGTTCTCTCCCATTGTCAAAACAATAATACTAACATCATCTTCGATGTGATGAGCAAGATAGAAAACAATAAGAATTTTATAAATCTGCGATGAAATTGCCTCTTCATCTAAACACTTTTCTAGAAAATTTTGATTTATTAAGAGATAGTAGGTAACTATTCTGGGAGAAAAAAACAAGAGAAAACAATGCAGGGTTGCACTATGGAAAAACATTTGACATGGTGTGTGTATGTATGAGTATGAATTAAAATATATGACATGAATCTTCAAGGAAGATGTAGCTACAATGGTGACACGCCTCAAAGGAATCTTTGTTCTAATCATGATAGGATATTGTGTCTAAGACAAAGATAAGTACAGAATATTGAGTAGGTCGAACGTTAAATACACTCACTTCTTATATTAATATTCAACTTTCTGTTTTTTTCCTATCCTCCATTATTATTATTATTATTATTTGTCACAAGCTTTAAAAGTTTGAAGTTTGAACCAGTAATCACACTTCTAGTAGATCATATCCATTTGCATATGTTTATTTTTCATGCAGTGCAGATTCCTACCGTGTTCGTACACACGTTTTCGAGAATATAAATTTCAAATATATCCTTTTTAAGTTTAAATATGAATAAATAAATAACTAAAAGTCCAAATATGAAGTATGGCCTCAGCATCTGCACGGACACGCAGACCATTTAATTTGTCTCTTAATGTCACTTTCTCTTTCTGCATGTTTAATTCTCAAGTACGTACCCACAGCTACTGTTACTAACTTACCCATACCTGTTTTCTTTTCATTTATAAACGCATTTTCAATTTTTTTTTTTATATTTTGCTATATTTTTAAATCCTAAAGATGGATCTGGTTTTAGACCTTATAATTCTTATGTGGAGTATTTAACTTTCGAGTTAAGAAGAAAACTTTATTTTCCTTTTGTGTAGTTCAATTCACTGTTATGCATTGATTGGTTTAGATTATTTGTTATTTGTGGGTATTTGTGAAGTGTCAAATGAGGAGAAAATAGTAAATTTAGAAAATTTATTTAATAAATTACCACAAAAAATGCATCTTTTACAACAGAGAGCCTACCCTAGGATTCCATGAAGTTATCGTTTTATATCTTAACACTTTTTATTGGGAAAATAATTGACACATACTCAAAATATTCATGCATACCTAACAAAAGTGATATATAGGTTTATTCATCTCAGGAGAGAAAAGAGATAGGAAGAAAAAAAAAGTATGCATATATATATATATATATATATATATATCCTGCAAAATGTAAAATAAAACACTAAAATATAGTATTTAAGAAACCTCGAATTTAGATGAACCTCAAAATTTATACTCTTTAAATATAAATTTTGTTTAAAAATACAAATGTATATAATTTTATAAGAAATTATATAATTCTTTGTAATTTAAATTTTTTTACATAATAAATATGTAATTTGATTATTGACGAATTTCAAATCAAAATAATTTTATTACAAGTATAAATATATTAATATTCTTACCCAAATTGAAGCTTTCCAGGTGAACGAGGATGATTTTTTCTTGAAGCTTTCCAGGTAAATGAGGATGATTTTTTCTTGAACAATGTGTAATTGGTAACACAACGAGAGGAGGATTACGTGTAGAAAATTTTTTGACGCTCAAGTATGTAAATACCTATAGAAAAATTTAGGAGACTTAGGTTATTAAAAACACAATAAAAGAATATATGATAGCAAAGAGATTAGTTTTGTATGTACTCCTTATATAGTGACATTGTTGGTAATTTTAGATTAGAATAAACGTCTCACATAAAATGCATCAGATAACTTGTCAAATGGAGTTTTATGAATATTAAATAAGAGATATCTATAGATAATCTCACTTTATTAACATTAAATATCATATATATACATACCCATGTCAGATAAAGGAGTTTTATAAACATTAAATACCAGATATACATGCTAGAGAAGAGAGCTTCTATAAATATACTTTGATACATAATCTGAGTTATAGATATACCTAATATATCTGGGTAGGTACAATTATTATTATTATTACATATGAATTAATTTAAACAATTTTAACTTATATATAAATAATTAATCTTTAAAGCAAATTAATAAAAAAAATTATTTAACAGCATATTAACCTGATTTTCTCATTAAAACACTCAGTAAATATTTTAAATATTTGTTATAAGATTCGTATAGAGTCTAAAAAAATTGTGAATAAAGTGAATTGAATCATTTGCTATCAAATTAATTTGGTTTTTTCTACTAAACCAAATCTGGTAGAAATCTCACACGCCAGGACTAAAATTACATTAGTCGCTGCAAAATTTTAATTAAATTTTGGACGTTGCATCTGGCGCAAACTATAATATCCAAAAAAATTTAATAAAGTAATAAGCAAATAGCAATAAATTGTTTTGTTATCACTATCGGTTGGTAAATTCATCCCTCCGTGAATTTTTTTAGTAAAAATTACATCTAATTTTAGCAGTTATTATATATATTTTTTCTATTGGTAATATAGTGAATCATACAATGGAAACTTTCTATCCATAGTTGACTCGTCTGAATAGGTTTACAAGATGAGAATTAAAATTAAAAAAAGAAAATTCTCATTGTCTTTTAATTTTGTATTGTCGGTTGTATTTTGTCTGCAACATATTCAAAATAATTATTATTCACATATCAGTTAATAAATATTTAGAGAAAAAGTCTATAAACTTGATTATCTCTATGATATGTTTAATGTATTATTTTTTTACAACATTATAAGACTTAATATTATGAAATTTAACGAAAAGATATAAAAAAAAAGACTTGTGTGAGTTCATTCTTTCAATACTCATATTTTCTTTCTCATTTATTGTTTTATCGTTCACTCGTTGATATTGTGTTCATTCTTCAATATTCTCCACAATCTCACTTATATTTTAAGAGATCAAAGATTCCATCTCATGAGCTTAACAAAGAGATTTAATTTTCAGTAAACACATTTGACACAACCGAGTGTTATAAAATATGTGTAAACTATAAAAAATAAAATAAAATCAACCAATCAAAGTGTATCTGAATTGCACGTATAGAGCTACTAAATACTCGTTTGTACACTTTTATTTCAAATAAAACAAAAAAAATATATTAGAAATAATAAATAAAAGAATACATGTGGCATTTTTCAATCGGAATGTGGTAACTGTGTCGGTGCTGGAACTTCTTCTCCGGCTATCTCTGTCACCGTTTTCTGTTCAGTCAAATCAGGACCCATTTTCAGATATTTGGATGTTCGGGGAAGATGCAAATCTGTCATATTTTTAGTTTGAGATTATTTAAATAGTCATTGAAATTGTGTGGGAGGGTATAATTATTTATTTTTTTATTAATTAGTAATAGAAATATATTTTCTGCCCTCAATATAAATATTTTTATTGATATTAAAAATGCTCTATAATTATTTCATTAAATTAAATTATTCCTCAGGATAACAGCATGACGGATGGTGCGGCCGACCAAAAATCTTATACGAAAAAAGGTGGGGAGGATTAAAATGTGGCACATTAATTCATTTAAAATTTTAATTATTGTGCAGTATTATTTCTACATTGAATATGATTAAATATTTAGATTCGCCATTAATATTATATATTTAGAAATAGGAATGTAAGTCTTATTTAGTGGTTAATTTTAATAACTTTTTATAGAATATTTTTTATTAGGGTTCATTTATAATAATCAATGAATAGTTAGTTATTAAGTTTATTTTGTAATGATTATACTTATATTAAACCCTTATTTTGATAAGATAGTCAAATATGAGATTAAAAATTTATTAAAAAAGCTTTTTAGATATTTTTTCAATTTCTTTTAATTTACATGTAGCTATACTTAAAATGGAATGTTTTGGATGGATCACTATTGTTACTCCAAATTATTTTCATATTGAGATATATTATTTATTAAAATATTAATTAATGTTTTTTAAATATTCAATTGATTTTTAAAAATATATACATAAAATGAATTGTAGTTTTTTAGCTCTTTCAACAAGGAAATGAATATGGATTTTTTATTAATTTTCCAATTCAAAATTTTATTAAATGTTCTTTATTTATTAATAAAAGTACGTAAACTACGATTACTTATGACATAAAAAAACTCCAATGATTGAGATGATGTGTTTTAGAACGCGGATTGTGACGCAATGCGTGATGTTGATGGAGAGAGTGAACTTTTTTCTGTTTTAAGGATATTAAAATACTAACCTCTATCTTTTTAGTTTTTGTTTTCATCTTAGTTATTAAAATTTATATACAAAACAATTATGTGTTTCTAAATTTCCAAAAACCATTAAATAGATTTATTTTATCAAACGTAAAACAACGAACTTAAATAAACCTATTTTTTAAATATTTTTTTATCTATTAATTTATTTAAGTTAATTATAAAGAGTTTGAATGAAAATATTAGTACAGCAAAACCAGTTATTAATAAACAGTTGGTTTATATTATAAATATTCAATACCAAATATACTATAAAGAAACAGGTACTCCATTTTTTTTTTCAATATAAAAAAATTATTAAATTTAAAATAATATCATGCTAATAAATTTATCGACTTATAAATTCACAATTTGAATTCATTTGGCATATTTTAAGTATTTTTTTTTTTACTTTTTAATTAGATTTTTTGTTACAGATCTTCTCTACTCTACTAATCAGAAAATAATTTGGTTCATAGTATCATGATTGTCACTATAATGAATTTTTACAAAAAGCAAAAATCTAACATAAATTTCTCATTATACGAAAAGTTCCCAAAAAATACGATATCCACTACTAAATACATCTATTAGCAGAAAAATGAGTTTTTAAATATAATTTTTTTTAAAAGTTTAGATTTTATAGTTAGTTAAATTTATAACCAGTAAGTCTTTCCATTCAAATTTTTTGAAAATTAAATTTATTAAAAAGTTGATAGATTTTAGAATTAGATCACCATAAGTTTAATATATTTAAAAATTAAATTAATAAATTTGTATAGCTTATTATGAACAAAAATAAATCAAGTATATTAATTTATCAAATTATAATAAATTTAATCTTTCAATTTACTTAACTTTACAACAGAGTGATTTTTTTATGAAATTAATAATTTTAAAAAGTATACTAGTTTTATAAATGTTCGTCTTACATTTTTATTTTTTTTTACTTTAGAATGAAAGAATATTAACTAGTATTGAAATATAATCAAAAGATTACTCAAGAGATAAGTATTGTTTGTTCTATATTTGGTTGGAAGAGAGAGTGAGAATAAAGAAGATGTATAATTTTGGATTTGTTTACTGCAATAGAAATCAAAGTATAAAAGTTACGAAATAAGTGAATCTTATTAGTACTTTTTTTATTTCTTATAATTTTGTTATTTTATTTTTCACGTGGTTTATACTCTTTTTTATATTTTTCATTTATCTCATTTTTACTATTGTTGAAATGCATTGTTTGCTATGAAAGAAACTGGATTTGTTTGCCACCATATAAATAAATAAAAAAAAAGAGAATTAAAAAGTAAGCGAATTTCATTAGTTGTTTTTTCATTTGTTATTTATCTTTGTTCATTTCTTTTAAACTGATTTATTTTAATTAAAATCTTCCATTTTAATTTTTCTTTTTCACATATTTTTATACCATATATATTATTTATCTCATTTCTATGTTGTTGAATTTCATTTTCCACCTTACTTGACCATAAGCATTAATAAGTTTAGAATTTGCATGTACTTTGTCGTGGTATCTCCAATGTACTACTTTGTCTCCTCAGCAAGCACACCTAGTTTCTCTTGTCTTGTTTTATTTTTCTTGGGTCAATTTTATCGTCTTATTTGTACCATTCTAGCATCGGTGCCATTTATTAAAGTGTAACATGGCCCAACAAAGACTTTCAAGCAAACCAAACAATTATACTTAATTTTAATTATAAAATTTATATCGGTATCAAAATAAATTGTACAAATTGTTCCCATAAATTATTTTTATTTCGTCGTAAAATATCCCAATCGAAACAAATGTTAGTTTCAAATCTTAAAGACAAAAGTTTCCTACAGATGTTCTAAATTATCTCTAAGTTCGCTAGTAGGTTGAAAATCAAAGGAAAAAGGTTAAGTTTTCCTCTGAAATTGAAATATACAAAGAAAGAAAAGTAGAGGAGAACCAAAGAAAGAGTTCATTATGTGAAATTCGAAAGAAAATCTTTCTAATTGATACTTGCACCCCACAATTACTAAGATCACCCCTTCTATTTTAAGCCTACTTTATTTCCACCTTACAAAGCAACAACCCAAACTATTTGCTATTGACACCACAAAAAAAGCTACTGACTTCTCACTCCTATGTCACCTACATATCTTAAATATTAAAAATTAAACATACTTTAAATTTATTATCATTAATTATTATCCCGTTAATTTATTTTAACACAATTCCATTCCTTACATTAGTCAGTTGCCAAATTTGTCCTAAAATTGATTTAGTTTTTTTCTTGATTTGATATTTAACACCACATCCAGGATATGCCCGTGATTTTTTATTTCCAGACTAAAAATATATTTCGTGCACTGCAAAATTATTTTATTAGCAATGCAAAATAACAATCAAAATATAAAATTTGATTAATTTTATAGATAAACAGGAAAAAATTGAAAATTTGATGAAATGTTAAATATGATTAATGTAATTTACTCATTCTATTATGTTAGAAAAAGAAGATTGAGATGAAAAAAGATGATTTGAAAAGAACATAGAGAGAAGTGAACACGATCAACATGGGTTCGTCTCTATGGCCACCGAAGGTGCCGATGGAGCTTCACGTCAAAAACCGAGAGAAGCTCCTCGCATCTCTTCGTCAACAACTTTCCGAGTCTTCTCGTCCTCTCCACGGCTTCGTTCTTCTTCAGGTCTCTCTCTCTGTTTGCATTCATCTTCCTTCCATTTCTCATTTTTCTTGACAATCTTTATCCAATTTCGTTGGCGCAGGGTGGCGAAGAGCAAACGCGTTACGACACCGATCACTTAGATCTCTTCAGGTACCCTAACCCTAAATCCTCCTCACCGTTTCACTTTTTGAATGATCACCGTTACAGTGGTTGCCTATCGATCCCTAATTTGTTTGCTTCTCGCTTCGCAGACAGGAGAGTTACTTCGCTTACTTGTTTGGAGTGAAAGAGCCTGGATTCTATGGAGCTATTGTTCGTTCTTTTTTTTTTATCCGTTACAATCTTATTATTATTATTTTTAATTTCATTTAAATTATGGGAAATTTTGAAGCTAGTTAGGAATTAACATGTGTGGTAAGAATATTGCCTTCTGTGATGGTTATTTTGTAAGTTGTATCTAAGGTGACAGCTAATTAGTTGGTAGTGTGAGAATAATTACTGCTAGACTCTTTTTAAATTTTGTAATGCACACAAACATGATCACGTTAAGTTGTAGAAATTGGTAGTTTTGATTTGTGCATGTTATTGGTTTTTTGAAGGACGTGGCGACTGGGGACTCTATCCTGTTTGCTCCCAGGTTACCTTCTGAGTATGCTGTTTGGTTGGGGGAGATTAAGCCACTCTCCTATTTTAAGGTAACTATTCCAATGATAAATGTTTAATGGATTTGCATGCTGTGTTATTGTTTAGTGGTTTATATCTATGCATTCTCATCTGCAGGAACACTACATGGTTAGCACAACGTCCTTTTCAGATGAAATTGGAAGTGTTTTGCAACAACGTTACCAGGGTGCGGGAAAACCATTACTGTTTCTCTTGCATGGCCTTAATACAGATAGCAATAATTTCTCCAAACCGGCGGAGTTTGAGGTTCTCAACTCTAACCATTCCTTTTCTTCCCCTTTGATGTGAGCATTTGTTAATTGTTTTGATCAGGACAGTGGGTGATCGGTTGGATTTATATTATTTCTGTCCTCAAAACTTTCATTGCATTAGACCTCTTGTGTGTCAATGTTATTCTGTTTTTTTGTGATGATAGGGTAGCACATATACTAGGTAGCATATCTTTCTTAGAAAACTGATTCTTATTGTATATTTTAAATTTTGATTTAGGGCATTGATAAGTTTGATAAGGATTTGACAACTCTGCATCCTATATTGACGGAATGCCGTGTCATCAAGTCAAAGCTGGAAATTGCGCTTATTCAGTATGCCAATGATATAAGCTCCGAAGCTCATGTTGAGGTAACTAATCTTTGCCAAAGTTATGTTTGTCTCTTGAGTACATCATTTAACATTTATGCAAAGTGTACTTTGAGGCTTACGGGAGATCTATAGGAGGAAATAGGCTTTAGTATTGTAATTGTGGCAGTTTAATGTTTAGTATCTTCCGCGTTGTAAAAAGAAAGTGATTTTGGGAACTGGGAGGTATCTTTTAGCTTTCCTTCTTGAGACTAACCGACTAAGAAAAATAGTTTAAGTATAGAACAAAACAGGCAGAAAATGTACCATTTTCCTTTACCTGGTTATCTGCCCATTTTTCCACCAAAACTTTTGGCTTATTTTTTTGTTGAAACAGTAATATCTTAGGTCTAGAGATGGCAACAAGACGAGTGCGGGTTTGACTATTTTATCTCCACACCCGAAGTAAAAATTCATCTCCATCTCCATACCCAACGGGTATGAACTTTTGTCACATTTCCATTCTCATTGGGAAACGAGTATACCATACCTGATTATATACCCACCACACCTTTATTATTAGGACGGGGACGGGATAGGATGGATATGTATACCGGTATTAGTCAATGTGGGGATTCTTTGTCAAAATCGGGACAGTTCGGAAGCAGGTTCATTTGCCATTTCTACTTAGAACGGGTGTTACATGGTTACATTATTGATTAGTAGAAGGATCTATAATAACGACAAAGTATGAATGACTTTATAAATATGTTATGTGAAAATGCTTTCGTAATAGTTGCAATATACATTACAATGAAACAGGTTATGAGAAAAACTAAGGTGGGAATGAAGGAGTATCAGCTTGAAAGCATTTTTCTTCATCATACCTACATGTATGGTGGATGTCGGCATTGCTCCTACACATGTATTTGTGCTACTGGTGAAAATAGGTATACATTTCTGAATTCTGATATAGTAACCATATTTGTCACAATGAATGTGGTTCTCAAATACGTTTGGTTTAACAATTCATAGTCGGTGCTCATTTGTAATTAAAATGGATTTGCCAAAAGAAAAAAATATTACCTCTATCCCTAAGTATGAGACCTTTATTTTCTCCTACAAGTTGTCACTTTCTTTAAGACTATTTTTTAAAAAATACCCTTAAATCCATAAATGATAAATATTGGGAAGTCTCTGTTTCTCTCTCCTCCAGTATTGGCGAAGATAATTGGACAAAGATCACAATGCTACCGTTTTCTTTCCAAAATTAGTTAGTTAGGTGAAATTAATTAAGTGGGAAAAGGTGATTTAGTTGGTTTGCCAATTTAATGTTTTTAACAAAAGTAACTAATTTTCCCAAAGGGTGTGAATTAGGTAAAAGAGTATTATATTTAGGGATAGAGGTAGTATGTTTACTATGTTTTAAATAGTAGCTACCTTTATCAGAAAATGGGTGGGCCGGCTGTGATATGTGTATTATTGATGCAGTGCTGTTCTTCATTACGGCCATGCGGCAGCTCCTAATGACAAGGTATGGCATAAAAGTACCTCCCTTCCCCCCCTCTACCTGTTTTAAAGTCATTATCATTGGCTATCATAATGTTTCTGGATTGAATCATCTTTAAGCATTGGTGATATGACTTTCCTAAGATCTGTCGTGCATTCTGCTCTGGAAAATTGAATTGGGTATAATTCCTGAGTTTGTCGTATACTATTTATTATTTCCATTATTTCGGACGTTGAAACTTGAAATTAATCAGCACCATGCTTAGTTATCAGTGTTTTCTCTTTCACTAGCTAGTCTGAAAAGTACTTGGTCCAGGAATATGTAAAAGTTGGAATACAGAAAAAAAAGGAAAAATGACGAGAAACTCTTCGAGAAAAGGAAAAATTAAACTCCGGTATGTCGTGACTTTGGATTTGGCTAATTGAAATATTAAATATTGAAAACTTCATTCCTTATAAACAAAATGAGATGAAGTTATTACAGTGAGTTAAATTATCAATGATTGTTTATTTTCAGAGATGTTCAATTTTTTTAAAGCATGACTCTTCTGCAGACATTGGAAGATGGAGACATGGCACTGTTTGATATGGGAGCTGAGTACCATTTCTATGGGTCTGACATAACCTGCTCTTTCCCTGTAAGTCTTTCCATTAATAATTACTTTTGGTAGTATTTACTTAGTTTCCCTGTTCCTTGCATTGCCATTTTTAGCAATGCCACTGAATCATCTGGCATGCCTATGCTAAAATTGCACCGCAGTTGGTTTCTTTGCCTGTTAATGTATTTATTTATTATATTGCTGTAGTCTCATTATTGTCTCTGTACTAGCTGATACCTTTTTGTACACAAGGTTATGGTATTTAGGTAGCGTTTGACCTAATTTTGGGCTTTTCTTCTCAAAAGGTGAAGGCAGGCCAAATACAATTTTAAATAAGCTCTAGAAAATGAAAATAGACTTCTTTATTGAAGGAAAAGTAAAAATATAGAGCTTCCATAAAAAAGCTAGCTGAAGGAGTTTCTACTTTTGAGGAGAAAAGCCAAAAATGCTGTGTCAAATGTTATTTTTGCATGTCTTAAATAGAATAATTATTTTTTACTCAATTTTAAATTTGTGGTGCAGATAAATGGAAAGTTTACAAGCGATCAATCTCTTATATATAATGTAAGTGCTCTCTCATAAAACAGTTTTTTTGTCAAAGGAAAAGTATATTATGTTTTTTTACTTGATATGCAAACTGTGCCAGTACAGAGCAAATCCCAAACAAACACATGTATTACTTTTCTGTAAGGGCTTGTCTAATTTTAGACATTCATGTCAATGTTAGTATGGCCCAGCCAATTTAAATTTCAACTTCCGTGTACCTCTGGATTGATTTTTATAGCATTTTCTTTCAACATTTATTTATTGTTGCTCTTCATGTTCTGCAGGCTGTGCTAGATGCTCATAATGCTGTTTTATCTTCAATGAAACCTGGAGTAAACTGGGTTGATATGCACATGTATGATCGAGTACACTTATCACTTTTTTGCAACTAAATGTCTGCCATGCTTGGTTTCTACTTTCAAGTGCTAATAGCTGGGTTGTTATTAGTGTTTCCCTTGAGAGGAAAGTTTGTTGACTATTTAACTAAATAGGTGGATTGCAATATATAAGTATATAACAGAATCGTAACGGAGGTAATTTGTGCACATGCAGTCCCAAGCATTTATTTTGACGTCTGCAGCTTGATTTAGAAATTACTGTCACTGTCTTGATTGGGGAACCTAAGAGAAAATTTAGCTGATAGCCATCACTAGATTTCATTGCGGAACTAACAAGTTTGTGATACTGTACTTTGCTGTTGAAAACAATGACTTTATACAGAGATGATAAGAAATCTAAATGAGTTGACCAAATATCCATGAGCCATCTATTTTTTGTAACGAATAAAAAATTCGAACTACTAATATACACTTCTATCATGTTATTTTTCCTTGTTTATGCTCATGCCCTTTCTAAAAGTGCAGATTGGCTGAAAAAGTTATTCTCGAGTCACTAAAGAGGGGAAACATTCTTTTGGGGTAATGTATTTTGCGTTATTCTATATCTGGTGGCTAAATTTGATCTTGATACAATTTGTGGGATCTTTTATGAAATTGCATATTTGTGAATTTTGGTGTAGTGATGTTGAGGACATGATGGCTGCACGCTTGGGTGCAGTTTTTATGCCACACGGTCTGGGGCATTTCCTTGGTATTGATACACATGACCCTGGAGGCTATTTAAAGGTGTTTTGTAAATTTCATCTGCAGTTATATTTTGAAGCTTACCACCCCTTCCCCATCCTTAACTAATGTCCTGCGTAGTTAATCGTGTATTGACAACTTTTTCATATATCATCTTTGGAACACTGTTCCTATTTGCAGAGCCTGGAAAGAAGAAAGGAACCTGGATTAAAATCTTTGCGGACAATCAGAGATCTCCAAGAAGGAATGGTCAGTACAGTTATGGCTTCATTCAGTAATTAGAAATTTTTATAGTAGCAAGTACCAACTAAGGAGAAGCATGATAGTAGTTGATGTTTTGCTTTGGGTTATACTAGATTCAAATTGGCGTAATGAGGGCCCCTAAAACTTCATGATTTATGTTTGAGAGTTAAATTTTTCTGGTATTGGATCATCTAGTTGTCTTTACATACTAAAGTAAAGAATGTTTTATGAGGTTCGTTTGAATAGGCTTCTTCATAAGGACTTCTAGGATAAAAATATGAAGAAAGAAATGAAATTGATTTCTCCACAAGCTAAAATTAGCTTATTCACTAGTTAAAGATAAAAAAAAATTGGAGAAGTAATATGAGAGAGCTTCTATAAATTAGCTTATACATAAACTAATTTTAACTTATGAAGAAGTTAAATTCATTTTTTCTTATTTGTTTCTCCTATAAAGTCCTTTTGGAGAAGCTTGTTAAGACAAATCTTAAGTTAGGAACTAAAGTGAGGTTTCTTTTTAATTTGTAAACTAAAGTTATTGGTACTTACAATCTCATGGACTAAGGTGTTTTCCAAAGTCTTCTTTGGAGTGATGGTTTGTATCTTGTAGATGTACTTGCTAGAAATAAGGACTGAGTTAAAGAGAGGGGAGATTGAATTGAATTTTTAATATTTTTAACAGATTTTCACAAAAGAAATGCAAGTTCCAACACCTAGAAGTTCTAATCTCATTAATTTTCTACAAGCACACAATTAATAATAATTTCATATACAATATGTCGGAGGTATGGGAAAAAGAAAAATACAAGAATTTGTATGGGTTTACCCTCATAAGAGAGTTACGTCCAATTGCTGAGTTACCCTGATTAAGTCAATTCACTATTTTTAAGTTTTACAACAATCACTCGATGGAAAAAATACAACACACAAAGATTGAGAATCCTACCATATTTTCTACAGCAATTGCGAAATCCTATCTTAAGCAACAAGCTTTGACAACCCTAGTTAAGATCTGAACCACTACAGAAAAGAAAATTATGGAACAATTCACTTGACAAGTTTTGACTCAAGACATGTAGAGTAAAAGAAATGGTGATATTTAATATGATTTGCTCAATCTATGATCTTGATGTCATTTTTTAGTAATTTAGCTCCAAGAAGTGTTTTTACGTAAGTAAAGCTCATCTCAAAGTTTTGGAACTTTTTCAAGTCAAATTGCTTGAGGATTCAATGAGATAACATTTTTACTTATATTTGGTAGTTTTAAATTTGTGCCTTTATGCAACATTTTAATCCATTAAAATGCACTTTTAATGGATTAAAAATCACTGAAGTATGAACTTTACGTGATTTTAATCCATTAAATGTTAACACTTGGGTTAGATAAGATTCCGTAGTTTTAATTGATTAAAATAGTGAACAACACCGCCTCATATGAAATGGTTGAGTGTTTTTAATGAATTAAAACAAACTTTTAGTGAATTAAAGTGATTTTTCTTACAAACCCAACAAGCCTAAAATTTTTGTTTACAAATTAAAACTATTTTTAATCCGTTAAAACACTTCTAAATGATTTAACTACTGCAAGATCAAGGTTAAAGTAATCATGTACAGCACCTTTAACACTCGAATTACAACCGAAACCCTGATTAATCAAAAGATCATAGTGTTCATCACTTGCACTATCACATACGTGGTTGGGAGCATCAAATTGTCAAATACCAAGTTTCTATCTCAACGGTAGTAACATGTGAAGGTAAAATCAAAATAGTGATTATTGCTCTATAAGTTAATGCTCAATTTTTTGAAGTATACATATGAATTTGAGGAAATCTTGTTAATTTGATACTGCCCAAAATAGAAATTTGATACTGCCCAAAATAGAAAGCTGAGATTAAGCGTGTGTATAGGAAAAGGGAGAATATGTTTGTTGCAACTAATCTAATGGTTGGAGAATAGGCTACTAACTTCCTATGCTCAGATGTGCTTTCCTTTCATTTTAATGCTTGTAAACATAGTTATAGGCTGTTTTCAGTTGGTCCAAGTCTTTTATTTTTATACAACTTAATACAATACGGATTTTTCTTATCCCTAATCCCCTGACACCTATCATTCTAAACTTGTAGGTTATCACTGTGGAGCCTGGATGCTACTTTATTGACGCCTTATTACTTCCTGCCATCAATAATCCAGAGACTTCCAAGTTCTTGAACCAGGAAGTGATTAATAGATTCAAAGATTTTGGTGGAGTTCGAATTGAGAGTGATGTGGTATTCCTCCATTTACTACTGAATCTTATTAAGGATAACCTAGTTTTTAGCTTATCATTTCTATACTATATTTTAGTTTTTATTTTATCATTTCTCAACCTAGTAACAACATACATATTGAATCCTATATTTTGTGAGGGGGGCTGCTAAAGTTTCTCTTAATTTTTAGGAATGTGTTAGCGATATACAACAATGAATATGATAAAATACTTCTAAAGGTTTAACTTGTTTAGTGTACTTAAATATGATCTAGTGAACTTGAAAATACTCCTAACAGGACAAAAGAGAAAATGGTTGTAGTAAAATATTCTCATAAATCACAACTACTAATAGTTGTCATATTTTTTCTCTCTATAACAAGTGGGATATACACTCTCTCTTGATTAAGGATACTTATAAAGTGATATGAAATTTGTGTTATTGACTGTTCATGATAAAAACAACTTTCTCATTTAGGGTCATTAATTTTAAACTCTTCATTGTTTGGTTTGATCAAACACTACGAACATTAGACGAGCTTTTCCTTAAGTTTTTTTCTAGAAAAGAAACATTAAAGCTAGTTTCATCATCAAATAAAATTAGTTAATACATAAATTAATTTGTAGAAGTTATCTCATTTAATTTCCTTAAAATTTTATTTTTAGCTTGTATATAAATTAATTTTAGGTTATGAAGCGGTTAATTTCATATTTTTTTTAAGGGACTTTTGGTAGATGAGCTTATTTCATTATAAAAATGCGTTGTCATTGTGGTAGATGACCTTATTTGATAATTACTGTGCTTATTTCTTTATGATGTGCTCAGCTCGTCACTGCCGCTGGTTGCTACAATATGACCAAGTGCCCCAGGGAAATAGGCGAGATTGAGGGGGTGATGGCAGGAGCACCATGGCCAGCGAAGAACATCTCTACTAATGCTGGAAATGGATTAGAAATCTGAACTTGATTTCAATCTTTCTTTATGTGAACAGGTCTGCATCATCACTAGTTTTTTTTTATGAATATTAGAATGCAAGTTGCTGTTTACCTGTCTCGTGTCTAAAATGATCTTCTTTGCACTCTAAATCCCTCATCCCCTCTCCCAAATAAATAAATAAGAAAAAAAAGATCCTCGATATAGGCATTTCAATATCAAACTCAGCAGTAGTTACGTTTCCTTTGACAAATGTTGAGTTGGGATGTTATAGAGGAGCAGGTTCTGAGAGTCAAATTAGAAGTGCTTAAATCGTGAGATTTCTCCTAATCAACATTAATCATCCATTTCCCCTTGTGTTTTAAAAAGAGTACTTGTTGGTGCTGATAAAAAGGAATCTGTTAATTGCCTCAAAAAATTGAAAAATACATTTGCTTGCATTAAATTTGAAGAATAATAAAGTCGATCAACAGACAATTTATAACTACAGTATATCTATGGTAGAGGATCATATGTGGTAGCTTTATGCCCCAATAATACCACAATCTCAAGCATTGCTTCTTCCCATTGATTGTAGTAAGTTGTTAAAAAAATTATAATTTTTAATACTCCTGTTATTTCATTTCTGAAACAACACAATGCTTGGATGCCAAACTGTTTATCAATTATTATAATAATACAATCTAGATCTTTTGGTTCATTACAAATTTTATTTTTACCAGTATGAACGCAAATACACATGAAAGTTAGGACTTCGATCATTATTTAAAGCAACTAAAATTATAGATTTTACAGTATATTCATCTCCAACTCTTATTGTGTTAGGTATCACATGTGACTCTTTAGTAAAAGGATTGATCATACCTAATCAGCAAGACCACAATCTCGAGCATTGCTTGTTCACACTGATTGTAAAAAGTCGTTAAAAAATGAAATACTTAAAACTCAAGTTGATTTATATCCGAAACAATATAATGCTTGCATGCCAAAGCATATTGACCATCAGTGAATAAAGTAATACAATTGAGATATTTTGGTTCATAGGCAATTTTTTTTACTAATATGGAAGCAAGAAAACACGACAATTAAGACTCAGCTCTTTATTGATTCTAATTGGAGTGGATTCTTCTCTAACTCTTGTAAAGATATTGACGAAGTCATCACGTTTAACTATTTAGTAAATGGATAGATCACTACCCCACCAATCACGCTTAATATAACATTACGGAACAAAAGACAATAAAATGAAATCATAGAATCTTAAGTTAACGAAAACATTACTATTCATTTATATAAACGTATGCCCCGTATATACATGCAACACATAATCTTCACACTCGACACAATCGTCACAACCAGCATTTGGTTCAATGTTCCAGTCAATCGCATTAATAAGCACGTTCATAACAATTCATTGATATTTACTTCATTCCCCTAAAAAAAGCACCGTCATATGCATGATAGTTCATAGACGTTACGTTCAGTCACATCAGTTCAATTATGACAACGATGCCTACATACAACCAACCAGAGAGACAAATGCCTGAGGTAACATGAGTTATATTTACAACTCAAGAACAATCAGATCCAAAGCAGTAGGTACCGAATTCAAAGCTCAGACTAATTAAGAGTACAAGCAGCAATAAATTATACAATAATTAAATCAAAGTTGATTGTAACCTATCCAAAAGAAATTTAGAAGTTAATGATTATTAGATGTATGAAAGAAAAGAAAAGAGATGGAATTGCTAGAGTAAATACTTTTTTCTCAACTCGAATTTTCAATGGAACAGAGAGAATTGAAGCACATTAAGTTGATTATTGCAATGAGAATTCTTGAATGTTTATTTAGATTAACTTCCATTTATAGAAATCTAAAAAAAACCATTGTCTCTCTGTAAAGAAACTTGTCTTTTTAATTCTGAACAGGAATTCCTCCAAAAGATGTTCGTACACGATTATTTTTAGACTCCTAAATTCAAACCCGTTATCGATATTCTCTGTATTTCTTTTTATCATATAATATTATTAATTATATTAAATATTTATCTTCTCTTATTTATTTTCGCATAAACAGCTAAAAGTATCCAATAATCATTTTTCATGATTTTGTTAAGTAAAAAAAAATATTATTTGGACATCTAATTAATTCCACGCCCAACTCTGATAAAAATCCTTACAAGGGTGCAACTGTAATCACTTACTACGTGATATTGCCCGACTTTTTCTCTCCTTAAACTCACATAGTTTCTCAAATTGCGTTTGTAAGATCCAACACTTGCACAACATTGGCACTCTTCGAAGTTGTTTATTTTTATTTTTAATTAAATTGATTATTTAAATCACCCAGTCTTTTATAGCGATCTTACTCAAAAACAAGTGTCCCAAGATGTCACAAGAGGCGATTTATAGGGATGCATGCCATTGAACTTCATAATTCTGGAAGATCCTTGATATCTTGGAAAACATTTATATTTTTCTGACTTTGAAGACCTTTTGGAATTGCTTGAGATCATCGTTTTCCCTAACTACACAAGACCAGTGAGTTGAAACATCACTCTCTTCCGATCCTTTCTATAATCCGAATATGTCAAAAAACAGCACCGTACCAAACTACTACCTAGTCACCACTTTTCATAATTAAAAGCATTACCTTAATACCAACTAATTCAATGCTTGCGCATGCTGACATAAACTCAAAACATCATAAGTTTAGCTTAGTAATGGCGGGTCCCAACCCAGCTTGTTTTCGACCAATTCTTTCCTTTAAAGCATCATATGCTAATAATATATTATTACACCATGTATTATGCAACTTTCCACTCTAAGTTTAAACAATGTGAAATGGGAAGATTAATGGGAAACATGTGCTTCACAAATGATAAATAAATTAATAGTCCATGTGGAATTTACAGATACAGCTCAATGATTCCTTTATTGAAGAGAAACTACAAATGAATCAAGGCGACTTCTCTTACCTATTTTTAGGTTTTATATGTATTTCACGTATTCTGTCCGTGCCCTTCACTTCTATCTACAACCTTTGTCTATCCCTCCCCTCTCTTAACAATCAAAAAATTTCAACAAAAAACTGCTTCCAATTACAAAAGTCAAAGGCTTATCATCATCATCATCATCATCATTTATTATTATCATTATTCTTATGTTCAGACCTTCAGTGATACACGGGTCTTTATGGGCTTCAGCTTCAGTCCCATGCTTTCCGGTGAAAGGAGCTCTGGAGAGATGCAAGATGGGCTCAGTGGGCTTCTTGGGCTGTCACTGAAATGGGTTGGTCTGTAAAGCCCATACCCCATGAAAAAGTACTCCATTGGTATCAGCATTGCATGTGGCTGTTCTTCTGTAACCATTGATCCACAAGCCTGCACCTGCAAAATCAAAAACCCTTTTCAATCCACATTTTCAATCATTCAAACCACAAACAAATACCAACTAACATAATTTTAGTTCTTAACCACACACTGAAAAATAGATCATGGTAATACTGCTATTACAAGTAGTAAGTAGTAGTAGTACTATTACTAAACTTTATATAACTTGTGTTGGATCTAAAACTTTGCTAAGTTGCTTTCAAAGTTAAAAGTTGTTTTCTTGTCATGTATGAAGATACATGCATACCATGTTTAGAGTACACTCTTACACATACCTCAACCAAGGCACTATATCTCCTATCAAGTTTTGAAGTCATGTATAGAGCCTCTGAATGGAAAGGAGAACTGTCTCCAACAAAAATAAGTGTTCGGCATTTCAGTCTTTTCAATCCATCTGAAATGTCAGGCCTCCTGCAATGTGGCAAAACAAAGTGGTAGCACGTAAGTTTTCCATTTTACACACTACATTTGTAAAATTAGGATCCAAATATGTAGGAGATTTTACTGGTTAATTGCTTGAAGAAACCGCAAAACATTTGTTCTCTTTCTCTCATCCAGCAGCTGGAAAAGAACAAATGTATAGAACAAGGTGAATACAAGGAACAAGGAAACATTGAGAAAAGGAATAACAATGACATTCCAGCAAAATTAGCCTAGCAGTTAGCACTAACTTTTCTGCAAGCTTGAACTATCTCTGATTCTGCAACTGCAACGTTACCTCGAACTTCCTATCAAAATAGACCAAGAAAACTCAACATTTGTAATAAAAGAGGGAATACAGCAGACCTAAGGGTTTTGCATAGTTGCATTATAATACCTTGCTGAAGTATCGCTGAAGTAAACACTCTTTCAGCAAGCCGCACATACCGTAGAAATATAACAGGTTTGACATCACCTAAAATGTGATATTTAATAACAAATCAGTAAGTTATCATATCAGAAAATTCATAAAAGGAAAAAATCTGCAAGAATTTTGAAAGAAACCTTGTTATAAAACCATTCAGTCCAAGAAGGTGCTTTGCATAAGGGAGATACTAGTATTAAACCAAGTACACGCTCCCTATATTTTATCTGTAAAAAGTACCAAAAGAAAAGTGAATCAATAAAAAAACTGACTTAATAGGTTGATCAGTGCAAGTATCCAAAGCGCACATGATATAGCACAGTTTTTCCTTTCAAAGTTAATGAGGGTACATACAGCAAAAAGAGTAAGGATATAAGCACCAGCTGTCACTCCCATACACATCACTGCACCAAGCCTGGAGAAAATAGTTCATGCCATAAGTAAATATAGAAAATGAAGAGAAGCAAAGCAAGATATCATCTTATATATTGAGTTTCAAAGGAAAGAGTTCTGAAAAACGAAAGCTATAAAGTATCAACACTGTAATTATATTTCAATTACCCAAAATAGTTGAGGATCTCGATTATTTGATCTGCTAAGTCTTCAGCAGAAGGAACAGGTTCATCGCTACAAATTGCAGCTGCTCCCAACTGCAAGAACTCTTGGGGAAGTTCCAGAGGAAAATCTATGTGAATAATAATATTCAGTTCTAAATGCAATAAAGAACACATTCAAATTTATCAACTCACAAACCTCATGTCCGGGAGGACTGATATGATATATGCAGAAGTTATGAAGCAGTAAAGAAGCTGCTTCTGGACAGAAAAATAATCCTTGGAAACATGACATATCTGCACAGAAGTAAAATATTGAATAATATTTCCAGATACACATGAACAATGCAATCATTTATGTAGCCTAAAAAGGAACTCAGACAAATTCAGGTGGTGCAAAGAAAAGGTAATCTTGAAACAAGTGGAAGTATGTAAAAGAAAATAAATTGGGCGTGCTTACAATTTAGGGCCAAATCTGGATAAGTGATCAGAGCTGGTTTGTCAGGATCCCCATAGACTATGACAGACACAGAACCACAGCCAGTTCGAATATGATGCTCCTGAAATGGCAATCCAAAATGAATGGTGGAATGAGAAAAGGGTACCAAAATTGAAGTTGGAACTTTTAGGAATGAAAAGAACCTTCCCCAAGAGCAAGGGATATTCTTTATTTAGTATACACTCCATTTGAGTAATGTTAAAATTCATGCTTGAACCTTTTTCAATCTATTCGGCCCCTAACATGGTTCCCCATGTGCTCTTGCTGCTTTTTTGGGCAACCCAAACCATGAAGCAATAACTACACATTGATATCATTATCTAGCCGAAAAGTGGAATAAGTAATTCCAGATTCCAATCATATTATGCTCAAGAAAATAACAATAAGGGAGACAGAGAAAAAGTGGAGAGTATCTTTGGCTTTTAAAAAGGAAAAGAATGACTGAAACTTATTCAACAGCTAATATGTGTATTCCTAAAAACCAGAAAAACTAAAAACAAGGGAAAACAAATAAAACTTTCTACATCACCCAAATCATATCAAACGCCATAAGGATAAATTTCATCCCCAAATGAAAACCGAGGAGAACAGGACGATCAAATATCCAGAAAAACCAATAGCTTCATAAACGGAGGATGCAAGAGTAAAAGAATACGTGGCAATTGACATTAAAGAATGCAAACCAGATCCGCTATTTATTTCCCTCATCAAATTTTCAGAAGATGAGATAAACATAAAACTCGAAGAAAGAACATAAAAGAAAGTAAATAAGGGTAAACTAAGGGAACACAACCCGAACAATTTTAAGAGTCAAAATGAATGAAAAAAAACAGATTCTGGTTCATTTTTTAAAAAAAAATTCCAACGAAGATCCTAAGAGCAAACACCAGCCCAAGAAAAACAGACCCAAAAAAAAACACTGCCATTGACACATAAAATTTGGACGCGCATCTCCTTCATTCAGCATCAGCAGAACCCAAGAACCAAAAATGCAGCATAATGCAGCAAGAACAAAAAAAGATAACAAAAATTAAACACCCAATTGAGAAAAACCGGAACTGGATCCACCCTTTGGAAAGAAAGAAAAAAAGATTAAAACTTGAAAGCGAAACAAAGAGAAGAAATGAAATGGGTGGGACCTTTCCACCGAGGTAGATCTTCTCCATGTCGAATGAAACGGAATCAGTGGATTCTGGCATGGCTGTGGTGAACATGGAAGCCTCTCCCTGATGACGAAAAGCCTCCACCCACCAATTCCCCTTTGTGTGTGTTTCTCTCTCTTTGCTCTTTTTATATTTTTTGGATTATGGTTATGTTAATGTTTTGGTTTGAGGTTGAAGAAAGAAATGGACTACAAGGTCTCTCTTGTGCCTTTAATGGCTTATATAGGAAGCAGTTGGATTGTTCTTTTGTTGTGTTGTGTTGTCTTCTGTTCTCTCTCTCTTGCAAATGTTTTTAACCTGCGGTTAACAACCACCGACCGCTATGTCTCTCTTCTCTCATTTTTTTTATCTTCTTACTGCGCCTGCACATTCCACGACGTCATTTTCTCCTCCCAAGCGACGTCGTTCTGCTCATGGGAATTTTTATTTGATTAGGTTTTTATTTTTTTACCTTAGTTAATTACCCGAAAGATAAATGGTAGGTGAGTGCATTATGTTAGCAATGGATGAGATCGTATCTAAATATTTTACGAATTCAGATGTGAATGTGAAGTCTAGGAGTTGACTAAATTCAAGATTTGTGATTGGGTTATTAATTTCACGTGGATTTCAAGAATAAATTAATTCACTTTCATGTAAAATTCCATTTAAAATTATTTTGGTGAATAACTTTAAACCACGAATAATTTTAAATCATTTAAATTAGGTTGAACTTTTTCGGAATTTAAATTCGTGATACAATTTCATTTAACAAAATTTGATTTTCCTTCGTCTCTTTTTCTTTAATTTTTTGTTTTTGTGCAATTTGTATTCCAATAAATTGAAATATTTTTATTTACGTCTTATTTATATATTAAAAAAATAAGGATGGGTGATTCTTAACTTATATTTATTTCTGTTTGTTAAATTTAAAGAAGTTTTATTGTAGTGTCTAAATTTAATTTTGTAATTTTAGTCTATAAATTTGGTTGTAATTGATTCATCTTGATTTTTTACTATAAAAAATAGTTTTTAATTTAATTTCTAAATACAACTCGTATTTAAAAGTAGTTAATAATTTGATTCACTCTCTAAATTTGTAAAAAAATATAATTCATTTTTTTTTCTTTGTAGGTGATATATTCGCTCGACTCTTCTTCTACTTTATCTTACATCACAACAATGCGTCACTGGTAAGTTTTCCGTTTTAATCAAATATTCTTTTAGTTTTTTCCCTTGAATAAGTAAAAATTAATATATTTAAGAGATGCCTTGGTTATAATTTTTTCTTTCCTTTCTTTTTTTTGTCTAATAAAGAAAAAAAAATTCTGTAACAATATATTTAAAAATTACAACATTGGGCATTAAATAGAAGAAATAAACAACTTTAAACTTCTACACAGAAAAAAAAACAAAAATTTAAGACAGTATTAACCTGTTTAAGTCAGCCTATAACTAATGCAAATCTATATAACTATTTTACATGAATTTTGCATTATTTTATAAGAACAAACAAAGATACTATTTTACACTAGTTTTGCATTACTCAAAAGAAACCAATGAGTTAAACAATCCAGGTAAAAAAAAAAAAATAACAATTTCATAGTAAATTAGGTTTTTTTTTAAGTGGTGATAAAGACCAAACAAAATCTAAAAAGCGTCGCAATTTGCGGGATGCGTTGGTCTCTGACCACAACATGTCTATTGTGCGTCCACACTGTCAATGCCATGTTTCATTCAAACTCTCAACTTTTTCACACATTTTTGTAAATTTAGATTTATTTTTGTATTCTCTCTTTTTGAGTTTGTGTAATTTTAACTACTCTGGTTTTGGTTGTGTTTATGAAGAGGGAGCTTAGAAGTTAAAAAATGGAAGGTTGCTTGCCTTTCATTTGACTCCAATCATTAATCATGCCTTCCTAATCATCTTCTTCCACATTGCTTTCCCCTTTTCCATCTCATCTCTTATTCATTTACCAATATTCTTTCTCATCTTCACCAAACCCCTTCTACTAAATAATTCTCAATAACCTCTACCAAATCATCTTTGCACCTAGCTTTTGCATACTATGTTCCATGTGTCAAAATTCCATCACATGTAGGTCTCATTTCATAACCATCCTCATTTATAAATTTTGGTACCCCTTTTAATTGAACCCTTTTTAGTTGGATGATGCGTTAGTTTTTTTAAAATACTCTAACTAAAATATTGTTATCCCTTTTGATTAGTTTTTTTTAGTTTAATGATACATTAGTGTTTTTTAAAAATAATCTAAGAGTATTTCCATTCCGTAAGTCATATACTCAGTTATAAGATTAAAATTTGAGTTTTATTTGGAGTAAGCTTACATGGGAGAAAAAGATAGATTCAAAGTGTTAAATAGAATCCTTAGTCATAGAAATATTTTATAATATATATATATATATATATATATATATATATATATATATATATATATATATATATATATATATATATATATTTATAATAAATAAAA
>Ga0099825_1000519_pt1 | contig 41556 bp, 10 predicted proteins | sample SiratroredBW_FD_76838 | JGI IMG/M metagenome (GOLD analysis project Ga0099825, IMG submission 76838) | Root nodule microbial communities of legume samples collected from California, USA - Siratro red BW | ecosystem: Host-associated > Plants > Roots > Nodule | place: USA: California | collected...
AATTATATATAAATTATATATATATATATATATATATATATATATATATATATATATATATTTGTAAAAAAATATTTGGTTTATTTCTAATGTTCAAATGTTATTTAAAATACAAAAGTACTTTAAAATTTAAAAAATGAGAATTTAATAACATGAATAAAACCTTAAGGTTTTCTAATTCTTATAAAGATAAAATAATTAATATATTTATTTAAAAATAAGGATGTTACAATATGCATATGCATTTGAAAGTGACATGGTAATTACACTCATTACATGTGTTTAAAAGTGTCTTTTCATATTTCTAACTATCTAATCTTATAATTTTATAGCATTATAAAATATTCATTAATGTTTTTAGAATATTTTTTAATATCTAAAATTGACAAGTTATTTTGTTATTTCTTCAAATTTTTTAAGCAGCATCTTGTGAATCTTCCTTAAAATCTCCTTTTTTATTCTTTTCTTTGAAATGCTTCTTTTCTTTATTTTTGAAATTTCTTTTCTTTTCCTTCTTTATTATATTCCTTTATAATCATATATTATATCAATGAGTCTCAAAATAAATTTTAGAATAACTTAAGAAAGCATGTCAAACCTCTCAAATTAGGCCTAAAAAATCTCATGTTTTGCCTGTCTTGCTCATACTCAAAATTCACACACTCAATTTCAAAATTCTCAATAAGAATGACAAGTTTGACTTTGAAACTCAAAATTTGCTTCGACTAAGAGTTTTTTGGCTTCATCATTTAAAGGATTTTCTACCAATTTCTTCGATTCTTCCACTTTTCTTACCAAAATAATATAGAATTAGAGTAACATGTTCAAGAAGATAAAATATTAAACCTACTCCTATTTAATAGTTGGATTAATATCAACTTTTATTAAAACAAAGTTCATAATAAGGTAATTGCAAGATAAATGCTCTTAATGTAAATATATAAATCTTTTAACATCATTTTGGAGACATGTTCATCATTTTAAAGTTGTTTATTGTTATGACCATTATTTATTAAATATGTGAATGATGTATAAGTAAGTTAACACAAGGAAAATTTTGTTAATGCATAGACAAATAATTGCAGCTATTGTGAATGTTGATTATTACAACTATTGTTTAATTGTCTAAATGTTGGACATGAGTGAATCAGAGTGTATTAAAAAACATCTATAACAATTTGGGGATGACTCTTTACACCTATTCTAGCAAGAATTGTCACACTCTAACAACATAATTAATTGTTGCATTTTAGTTATAGATCATCTATGTGATCTCATGTATGCATATTGATATTGTACACTTTCTTTATTATGGTGACTTGTCTTCATTGTTCTTTTTCAAAATAAATAATATATTTGTCAGCTTCACTCAATTTTTAGTTATATCAACAACTATAGAATGCTTATTAGGTTTTAATTTTACAGTATAAGAGGTGACAAACTATTGTATTAGCCAATTCATGATTATGACTTTCACATATTACCTCTAATACCCACTATTCTCCATTGTAAATTGGTTTATCGTGAAATTTTAAAGGACAATCACATTTTTTTATACCAGTTACAATGACTTTCAAATTGTTTTTGTATTTTTTATATTTACCATCTCCTTCACATTCTAACAAAACATATGTCTTTCTTCATTGTTGTCCATTTACTTTGTTAAACCTAAAAATGACAATTACAAAATTAAGTTAAAAGACTATTTATACACTCTTTCGTAAGTCATCTTGCATACCAAATATCTATATAAATATATTATAACATAAACATACAAACAATATAAAATTCTACTTTATGTGTTATAAAAGGAAAAACACAATTTAATTACTCTAACAAATTGATCTTCTATTGCCACAAACTTCATAAAATCATACCCATCCATGTTAGATAACTTATTCCCTTCGTCATATATTTTGTTCTAAAATTGAGATTTTATTTTTATATTCAACAATTACTACGGAAGTAATAGAAAAAGTGAGTACAAAACAATATAATACTTAATACCATGCTGTAATTACATAACATAACATAAGTATTGATTTAAAAAAAAACAAAAAATATCAAAATAAATTAAAAAATTTGTATTCTACGATGTACAATTTGTATTCTAGAATACATAATTCAAAAGTCATAATTTATAATCTGAATAGTGCAATTTATAATAATAATTTTACTTCCGGATTAGCCACTTCAAAACTAAAAAGGAATTTTGCTTGACATCCTGGATTATGTAATATATGAGATATACAGATTATACAATCCAAAACTTAAACTAAAAATTCTAAACTAGAGAAAACTGTAACACGATGCTTACCACAATCCAACAATTACTACCGAATACCACCACCAAGTACACCACAACATGCACCGATGTATAAACGTCCAACCGGCCAACACCACCACAATCAATGTTCAGATACGCAATTTAATTCCAAAAGGGTAAATTCAGAATTTTCAAAATCATGAGGACCAGTCCAGATTGAAATTATGGGGGTGGAGAAAGATATGGCCCAACCCAAATATGAGCTCTCACGTTGAGCCCACGGGCAATGTAGCGTAGAGGAAGGGAAAGCCATCCAGTGAGTCGCGACTAGCAGCGCAAGCAATGCGACTGGTAGGTAGTTCCCCTGCAGCATCTTTTTTTATACATTAGTAATATTACGAATTGAATTGAAAAGAAGAACATCTATAAGCCAGCTTCGTGATCTACGATTAATTCTGTTGCAGAATGCATGTGGCCAATTCTTGAGATGGTAAACAATTTCTCTCTCGCACATTTCCGTTGTTTTCTAGTCGCTCTTTTCTCGAATATGTATGTGCTTTATGCAGGTTGTCGATTTTTTTCGTCTCGTTTGTTTTTTCAATTTCTATTATTCTCGCATGATTGGGTGTGCAAGCAAATTGGGCGAAGTTACCTTAGGGTTTTCTATCTTCTTCGTCTACTGAAATTAGCGGTGTGAAAATCTATGTGATTCTAGAATTTTGAATTAAGCTATTATTATTATTATTAGTGGTGGTGGTGTAGTAAGTAAATGTAAGTTTCTTTGAAACTTGCAAATACGAATATGTTTATAATTTTGTTTTGCTTTGGCTTTTTGGTAGGTTACCGATGATTGTCGTTTAATTTTGGCTGATGTAGATTTTGCACTGCTGTCGACATGAAGGAGAAGAAGAATACTGCCTCTACTCTCAAGCGTATTTTAGTGAATTGTGCATCTGAGGTTTGATTTTGTTTTACCTAGATCAAGCCAGAAATGTGCTTTTGGTTTTGGGTTAGATGATGAAATATTGTGTGTAGAACCTTTTCGTTACGTCGTTTAGGTGGTTAGAATCCTTTACAGAATAATTTATATAATTTGTTTGTACCTTCGAGTAAATGGTTGGCCTGATTTTATTGTTTAGGTGGTTAGAATCCTATACAGAATGAGTTTAATTTTTTTAGTTTGATAAACGCTTTAAAAGTGCGATTATCGTTGAGTTCATGTAGTTATAGAATGGCTTGTATTATAGGTTCTCACCTTTTCTCGTCTTGTCTTCTACTATCTTCTGATAGTTTGGACACAAACATAAACATTGATTTGGTTAAACCTCATCTAATAGGCAAAAGCATATGGGAGCTGTGTTGCAGTGAAGGTTCCAGACATTGAACGTGATATCTGTGTGAAGGAATTTCTGGCACTAAAATGTTGTATGCAGAATATGGTATTGCATTCTACAATTGGGTTGGAATAAGTTTTTATTTTTGCTCGACTTGGCATTGCATCCATTATGTTATTTCTTACATTTTAAGTAAAAGAAATAGCTTATATGTTTTTCTCTTTGAGCAATATTCTTGGAAAGACTGAAGAGAAACCGTTTTGCGCACTTCATTTAGGGTCTGTTTGTTTGAGTTTTTATGATCAAAAGACTTTTTTAACAAAAACATACGTTAAAAAAATTATAATAATCATGTAATTTTATTATAAAAAAAGTGAAACCTCAAAAATGTTTGTTTTTAGTGTTTTTATTAGGAGTTAAGGATAGTAGCCTATGAGAAAGTACTCTAAAATAAAGCTGTTTCATACGATCACTATCTTTAAACTGAAACAATCATACCCTTAAATGGATCATAACTTTTGAGATTTAGAGCTGCTTCTGATTATACCTTTTTTGCTTTCCCGTTTCTGTTGCTGAAACTGTTTTCTTGTGTCTGCTGTACTGTATAATTGTTACTATTCTTATGACATTTCTAATAAATGTCTCATGTTTCAAAATATTTCTTCAAACAGCTCAAAAAAAAGGTTTAAGTGAACACCCACTTGTTTCCTTGTTCTGAGGGCTGCTGAAAAAGCAAACTAGAAAGCTTGATGGTGACGAATAGAAGATTTTGTAGAAATTTTCAATCATAACTACAAGAAGTCCTACAACTTGTTGCTGGAAAAGGTTTAACTTTCTGCACTTTCATCTCCTGTTAATCATATATGCATTACTTTTACCTTTTACTGTAGTTTAAATAAAATTTTGGAGTTTTGCTGCAGTTGTTATTTTTAATCTGCCACGCATTGTGTAAACGGAACATAACATGTCTGGAAAAGCATCAACTTCAAAGCCTAATATAGGTCTGAGTGGATCTGATGGTCTTTCACATGCTTACATTCAGTATCCACCACTTCGGTGCAATGTTCCTGGATCTAGTGGATTATTTTATGATGATGGAAATAAGTTGGTACTCTCTCCAACAGTTGACCAGGTAATATGATTCGCAGTTATGATAGTTATCAATCTAATATAGCAACACCGCCACCAGCATAAAAAAGCTATAGCAGGATGGACACTGTTTTAATACAATATAAATAATTCATACTGCTCATGGAAATAAACTACAAAAGATCCCAAAATTAAAGAAATTTATGATAAATAATAAACACATAATCATCGTCAATCTAGGAGCAGATAATGATGAAGTCAAAAAATGAAAGCTGACAGTAAAATTAATAGGAAAAGAACGTAACAAATTATATAAAAATTAGTAGATTGTGAATTAGGAAGTTGACTGGAAGATGCAAGAATGGAACCAATGGAAAAGAGTAGTTTGGTTAAGTTTGAAAGGACATATGTCAAACAAGAGGTAACTTTTGTGGAATAATCAACAAAAAGGTTTTCAAATCTTTCTATGTTTCTGAAGCAACTAGAAAATAGGGGTTGAAATCACAATTTTACTCCAAAAAGAAAAAAATAAAATAATGTTGTCTCAGTGGTAAAAACGGGTTTTAATCCCATGGCAGCCTAGGGCTGCTCGGCTTTACTACTCCACTATACTATGTTATTGACTACTATATTTTGAGGTTTGGTGAATATAATGTGTTGTATATCCAGATTTTTGAATTGTTTCAAAACGGTGATTCATTTTTCTATTTTTGTATTTCCTTGTTCATCAGATTATCACATTGTGTGCTTGTGTTTGTAACATTAGGTCTTTTCATGGAAAGTTGGTCCCTTTGATCCTCTCGTTGATCCAACCGCTGATTCAATAAGTGAAGGCCCTATTATAGCTATTCGATATTCTTTAGATACAAAGGTGATAGCAATCCAGCGATCCAACCATGAGATGCAGTTTTGGGATAGAGAGACTGGGGCCACTTTTAGCCATAAATGCAGGCCAGAATCAGAAAGTATAATTGGGTTTTTTTGGACAGATAGTCAACAGTGTGATATCGTTCTTGTTAAGACAAGGTATGGTTAGCTTATTTATTTGTTCTTTGTTGATATGATTTACATCTGCTTTTTATATATCCTGATTGTTAAATTCAGAAGAAACCCAGAAAATGCTAGTAATAGTGCTTCCTGGCTGGAGATATGCAGTCCTACGATGTCTTGAAAATTTAGAGGATAATTAATCAATTTGGATTTTTTTTTGAGGTTTGTGGGAAGCTTCATTGGATCAAGCATTTTTGCTAACGTATTTGAATTACTAAATGGAATAAAAGGCTTGAATTATTTTAGTCTTAGTAGTGAATTATTTATTCTTCTGTCATCTATTTCAGATCATTGTGATCTGGTTGCCCTGCCCTTCAGATGTCTGTCACAAGAACTTGCTAAGAGGTAGTTGTTGAAAGGATTAGTGACAAAACAAGTCATGGAGAATGGTTCCGCCCTGGTACCATGTTGAGAATAGAGAAAATGAGAAGGAATATAATGAATTCCATGAGTTGTAACGAAAAAGAAATATAATAATAAGGAACAAAATCAATATCTAATAATGGGAAATATTTGTTAAAATATTTTCCTATCAAATCATATCATATCTCCCTACTTACTGTAATTAAATCATATCTCTAACATGATCAACTCATATCTCTAATACTCCCCCTCAAGCTAAGAGCGTATGTATTAAATGAGACAAACTTCTTCCAAAATGTCATCAACACAAGACCGCCTGAGAGACTTAGTAAACATATTAGCCCGTTGGTTGCCAAAGCTAATGAAGTAAATGATGAATGACAAAGCTATTAGATATTTTGCATAAATGACTTTCTCTTTGTCAAAGTGACAATCAATCTTCAATATGTTTCATCCTTTCAAATCATATCTTTAGCACTCTCCCTCCCTCGTATTGGAACATACTGGTCAAGCTTGTTAAAAAGGGTCAGAGGGCACAATGATTATCAGCGTGAATATGGGTAGTTGACATGGCGTTTGCCGAAAAGCAAAAAAAAGTTCTCAGAGAACGGAACAACTGTTGTTAGAAAGCAAAAAATGATCATAGGACAACTATTGCCAAAAAGCAAAAATGCTCAAAGGAAGCAGGGCTGCCAAGAAGAAAATCTTAGAGGACACGTCAGCTGTTGGAAAGCAAAAGTGCTTAGAGCAACTATCGAAAAGCAAAAATTTTTAAATAACATAGTGTTGCCAGAAAGAAAAAATATTTGTAAGAATCTAGCTCTAAATAATATAGTACATTAAACATTTGTAAACATGGCACTATAACACATATTTGTTAGGATCTAGTTTCAAGGTATGGGCCTTGAGTCTACATTTGAATTGTGAGATTCTAGTGTGGGATTTATAGGTCCTTACACCTGCCAAACATAACTATACTTTTAGAGTGAATCTCCCTACGTTCTTATCAATTGGTATCGAAGCTTTTCACAATGTCTCTCAGCTGCAAACAAGTGATGTGGGTTGGTGATGCCGCTGGTGTAGTGTTTGTTGGAGACTAGTTAAAGGGCTAGGGTCCAGCCAACCCACATGGGCACTAAGACTCAGTGTGGTAGGATGTTATGATCCAATTTTTTGGAATGTGACTTGAGTCCCACGTTGGAGTTATGATATTCTAGTCTGGGGTTTAAATGTTCTTAGGTTTTCCAACAATGTCTAGCTTTTTTATGTGATTTTGCTGAGTACTTTTATCAATGTTTCCCTTTCCCTTTTTTTTTTTTTCTCTACTTTTCTTTTCATTTTTTTTATGTATATACTGACTTTAAAACTTCATAAACAGTGGTCTAGACTTGTATGCATATAATTCTGAGTCAAAATCACTGCAACTGGTGCAAACAAAGAAGCTGAATGTGAGTTGGTATGTTTACACCCATGAAAGTCGCTTGGTTCTTCTTGCTTCTGGCATGCAGTGCAAGACATTCCACGGATTTCAGGTGAGAGTTTGTATTGCTTGCTTCCTTTTCTTGTAACTGTGAGATCAAGAAGATATTTGCCATGAAGAATAGTATTTTTTTTTTTTTCAAAATAAGGTTAGATATCATTATTTATTTAGAAAAGAGTGCCATTTGTCAACGCAGCTTCTCTAATGGTACTTGTTATGACTCATGAGTATTAATTTAGATTATCAACTGATATAGCTCCAGTGCTATTTCTTTTTGGCTAATACAGCAATGCCTTTCTTAGATTTCATCTGCAGATATTGTTCGCTTGCCAAGATTTGAGATGGTTATGGCCAAATCTGAGGCAAATAGTAAGCCTGTTTTAGCAGCTGAAGATGTCTTTATTGTCACTGTGTATGTATCAGTTATTTAGTTCATTCATCAAACTTATACCTTCATAATCACCATAGCTTCCTATTTAACGTTTTATGTCTTTAACAATCAACCACAGTTATGGTAGGATATACTGCTTACAAGTTGATAGAGTTGCTATGCTGCTCCATTCTTATCGGCTATATCGTGATGCAGTGATACAGCAGGTTGGTTTTGCTCAAATTGTGAATGATTTACTTTTTCAGTTCACTTATGATTTCTTGTTTGCTTAACAATCTGGAAAAGTTTTCTAACGAAGTTGAATCAAATAATAAAGTGGTTGTTCCCACAAGGATTGGATTCAAGTACTAAATCACAATATTTTAAATCATAAGGTACAGATGCATTGCATTGAGTGATTCCAAAATAAAACAGAACAAACAATGTAAAAGCAGAGCACAAAGCACAAGTCCAAAGATCAAAATATAAGTAACAATGATGAACTGCAGCTAGGGTTAGATTCCTCTCTATTTTCCTATGGAGTAATTAAATTCAGTTTTCAATCCAAGTAATTATCAACCAATTCAATCCCAACTTTGCTACTTTAGGCTAAATGCAATTCCTTGAAATTTAACCCTTTGTGCTAATCAAAACCCTAATTCTTTAGGTATTCTCAAATCTCAACCAAATATAGCATTAATTATTAGTTTGTATTTTGGAATATCTCAGAGTTTATCAAGTCCTATTTGTAGGTTCCAACAGCTATGGTGAAATTCCCCAAGATCCAACCCTATAATCATTTTTCTAATTGAAAGAATGAATTTAATATTAATTTCTAGGTGGATAGCCAATAATTGCATAAAGTTCAAAGCAATTCACTCAAATTAGAGGGTAAAAATGAAAATTGAGATCAAATCACACAACACTTGAATGATGATTCCTCTTCCCCAACCTAGGGATTTGGTGATGAATTGAAAAAGAAATAAAAACTGGAGAGAGAAAATGAGAAAAAAAGTGATCTCTATAACTAACCAATTTGATGAGATAGATTCGTAATTTCTCAAGTATTCCATGAGTTACAAAATGTTTTTCAATCATTAAAATTTCATCTTCATTAGGAACAACTATTTATATCAGTCTTGATGAACTCAGTACTTGTAAAAGCAATTTTTGATGTTTAGAGTTTAAACATGCACAGGTCTGTAGTTACATGGTCCTGGATGTTCAAACAAACTTCTAGGCATTTTAACACACTAGACAGCAAGAAAATTTCAACAATCTCCTTCCAGTGCTCATGTTTTCATGCTCCAAAACTGAGTGGAAAATCTTTTCGATTCATCCTCATTTAGCCTCTCCAACTAGTCCTACAAGGCTACAATCAATATAAAAAACACCAAAGATGGAATTTTGAAAGATTTTAAGGAGGAAGGTACCATAAATATCTCATAGTATATGCAAGACATAATACACATTGATTTTCTTACAATTTCCTATAAGCTACACATCTATACAGTGATATAATCACGTATATACTAATTTACTCTCTAATCTAAGACAATTATAACTATGTTAAACACTTGCCATATAGTAATAAAGTAAAGGCATTTTAACTAGGTACACAAATAAGAAATGACCATGTAGGGTATGTAATTTTATCCTAGAGCTTGTATGAAAGTAGTATTTATGTAATTCGTCATTCAACTATATAGACTAGAAAAAATTAGACTGATGTCAATGGTATATGCAGGGCTCTCTACCGATTTATTCCAACAGGATTGCCGTGAGTGTGGTCGACAATGTACTTCTTATTCATCAAGTTGATGCAAAGGTTGTTATACTTTATGATCTCTTTGCAGATTCTCGAGCACCAATATCTGCTCCCCTTCCTTTATTATTAAGGGGATTCCCCAGATCCAGTACTTCATCTCAATCGAGTGGCAGAGAAAGTGAGAGTTCAGACAGTAATGTTTTGAGTAATCATGGAGCAGTTACATATTCTAATACATGGACTTTCCTAGTGCCTGACCACGTATGCGATGTGGCCAATAAGTTATTGTGGAAGCTCAATTTAGACCTTGAGGTCAGTTATCTTTTTATATTTTAGTACTGAATTTAGATGCTTTCTTTTTCATGAATAATTCTACTTTGCAGGCAATTTCTGCCAGTAGCTCAGAGGTCCCATCAGTATTAGAGTTCCTGCAGCGGCGGAGGTTGGAAGCGATCAAGGTATCTTACTCACTGCCTTGTCATACCAATGCATCTAATTGATTAATTGTTCTGGGTGCAATAGTGAAGTGGTTTCTATTGGCTATTTCTTTTCAATTCAATCCTCTGGTCAGTTTTCCTGTAATTAGTTTGTAACTGGAATTGTGCCCACGAATATGTATTGAAAACTTTATTTATTGGAGCTGCTATTACAGTCCCAGGAGTTAGCTTAATTCGTTAAATGTTGATTGAGATCCTTAAATAAACTTAGTTTCTCAAATTTGTTGAGTTTTATCACTCTGCTGGATGATAACCTCTCACTTCTAGAAGTTACAGGCTTAGCTGAGAAAGGAAGGTACTAAGTTAAAAGGCATCATGTTTTTATTGTTTTCACACATCCTGGCTTTAACCTAGTTTGTACAATAAAGTTTTTCTGATATCACTTGCCACTCTCAGTTGTCCTTTGGCATAGATTTATGCATTAAGTTATCTTTATGTATCCCAGCTTTAGCATAATTGATGCAATAAACTCATCTGTTTTTTTAATTTGTGGTTTTTTAAATTTAAATGGTTAGCTAAGTTTAGCAAATTTGAGTCCTTAAAATAGTTAGCCGTGGTTTCATACTTTCGGGACCTTTTCACCTTAGTATCCCTCTGTACAACATGAGAACTAAAGTGCATTGAATAGACATTTAACAGTGGATAGGTATCATCTACCCTAGCAAAAGAATGATTTTTATTTTAATTTTCAAGAAAAGTTATACTGGTTTTCAATCATAGAAATAAGATGTTACATAGCTGTATTCAGGTTGTTAAATATAATTACGTGAAACTTTTTTATTGGGAATAGGAATCACCTTGCAATTTTCATGCTAGACATGACAATACTGAATTCCCTTTATCCTTTATTTATTTATGTATTTCAGTGGAACTCTGGAATGTGATTATGGGGAAATAAAGCTAATCTTAATTGGCTCCTTAAGGAAATGATTTTGTGTATATATATATACATATATATTTTTTTTTCCTGGAATGTCATTTTGTCAAAAAAAAAGACTAAGTTATTAACAGTATTTTCATCTATATTTCTGTTTGAAATTTTGAAATAATTATTTTTGTACAAATTGTCCCCTCGTCTCTGCTTTTCAGGCTAAACAATTGTGCTTGGGTGTAACACGTACACTTATTCTAGAGCACAGGCCTGTGCCTGTGGTTGCCAAGGCTGTAAATGTACTAGTCACCTCATACTCCCATTCAGTTAAAACTGGTAACTATCTTAAGGGACAGAAACCAGAGAAGGCATCAACTTCTGTTGATCAAAATACTGGTCCTGAGGTATCTGCTATCGAAACAGATGTAATTGGAAAATCAATCATCCATGAGTCAATGAAAAGAGTTGACAGTGGATCTCTTAATAAAGCTTCAACTGCTTCAAGTTTGGATTCTGATGATGAGTCTCAGTCTGCAAATCCAAAACACAATTCAAAGCAGGCCCACAGTGTGCAATCATCTCTTCAGTCTGGGCAAGAGGAGTCCCAACTTACTTCCGCAGCAATTTCACCAGATGAGATGTACAGCTTTGTCTTTTCTCCTGTGGATGAAGAGATGGTCGGAGACCCTTCTTACTTGGTTGCTATCATTATTGAGTTCCTTCACAGGTATGCTATTATTCTTGAGATAGTGTGAGAAAAATGAGAAAGGAAATTTTCTGAATGTGTTTAAGTATATTTTCTACTCAGCAGATTGATTATTATAGCAAGAATGACTACAAAAATAATAAATAACAACTACTGTTTTCAAGAGAACAATTCTTACATCACTACTTCCTAAGGAATATTGAATATGCTAAACACATTCTGAACTACTTAGAAAGATACTAAACATTAAATGCTCCTATTTCCAACAATTGAGAAGTTGTTTTGATAACTGTAAAGGCATTTGATAGACTTGCTCTAGATTCTAATGGATTTTTGTTGGTCCACTGTCATAATATCATAATTTGTAAGTAAACAAGGCAAGTCTGGAAAACTCCGAAAACTAGCAATTACCGTAAGCCAGCCATGGACTTGATTTAGGATGTTATGTAAACATATATTAGGTTAGTTGTATTCTACTATGTGTCCACTTTAAATGATGTACATTCATGTGCTTTTATGCTATATTTTTCTTGATTTATTAAAATTTTGCCTCCACTATTTTGAATCTTCACTCTTTATTTTTGTTACAGTGCAAATTCAGAAAAGATACGTATACTCCCAAATGTTTATGTATTAATTATTCAACTTCTGGCTCGCAATGAACGTTATGCAGAGCTCGGGTTGTTTGTCCTAAACAAGGTTAGAAAATTCTGTATAAGTGTAAAGCTTGGAAGACTTTTTATGTTAATTATGATTTATTTGATTCTAAGACCTGTCTCTCTTTTGGTTGCAGATTCTGGAGCCCTCAAAGGAAGTTGCACTGCAACTCCTAGAGTCTGGTCGCCAGAATGCCCAAACTAGGAAGCTTGGTCTGGATATGCTGAGACAATTGGGTTTACATCATGATTATGTTTTGTTGCTTGTGCAGGATGGATACTACCTTGAAGCCTTAAGATATGCACGGAAATATAGGGTAACTTCTTAATGTGCTGACTCCTGTTATAGGAAGTAATCATTATATAATATTTTAAATAATGAAGAGATCCCAGAGATAATGGAAAACTGAGGACTCTTGTGCTTCTGTACAAAACAGCTATATCCCTATATGATAGGTTCTAATTTCCCAACATCTGGAGATAGATAGTCCTTTGCTGAAAAAAAAAGTGTAGGTGTTATATTGTTTTCAAAATCCATTAACGGTAGGGTTTAGGTGCCTCCAGATAGAAATCTTATACACTTCACCTAGAGCTTCACCCTGAGAAGACACACATGACAGCGGGCAAAGGATGCCATCTTGAAAGGGAGCCGAATTCTTATGCAATAAAAAGCTACACTCACTACATTGGTAGGTTTTTATGGAAAGGAAACCCACCAGTTGATCATGCTTCATCCATCACCTTGATAAAAGGGTTCCGTTGTGAGAAGTGGTTCAAGGAAGTCTCAGCCTTTCAATATAACAGACAAGGCCACATCTCCTCTATTGACCCGATTCTGTTGCCTATTAAATGCCCTTCTGTCCACATTCTAAACAAACTCGGAAATTTGACCCACACTTGACCTGTCAACCTGAAGTAGCTGCCTCCCTGTAGCCCTTAACCTGGTAATCGGGAAGCTTGTATTGCTAGTCCGAAGGCCGCCCATGTATAAATTGCATTAGGATACACTTAATCAGAGAGCAAGTGTCCCAGAAATCCCTGCCAGATCTTGTGCATGAACCTCATCCTTGGCTTTGAAGAAAACATCACCTCCAGACCACCTAGCTTAAAGCCCCACGTACTCCTTATAGAATGTTCCTCCAAAATCGCATCCCCTATTTTTCAAGAACCGAAGCCAACATTCATTGCAAATTCAGATGGATAATATATGAAGATGTACTCTTGCTGCTTTTCAGAATACTCCAAGACCTAGACTAGTTCAAATTTTGACTAATGAGTGTCCATAACCAAAGGCTTCATATTTCCTGAATTTCCTAGTTCTGCATTTACCCGCATGGGCATGTCTCCACTTAATGCTACGTTTGGAAAAGATTAAAGTTGGAGGGAAAAAAGTAGAGAAGGAAGAAAATACGGAAAGGAATGCCTTTTGATTTGTTTGTTAAGAGAGAAGAGTGAAGGAAAACCAAGAGAAATTCGACTTAAAAAAAAAAATCATTTTTTTCATCTACTTCCCCATCAATTTAAATTTCTAGTTTTCTCAAAACTTTCTTTCCTCTCAACCAAATATAGGTGATAGTCTATTAAAATGACTGCATGGCTACATGTTACTATGAAAATTCATTTATGTAGTTGAAGTGATTGAACCACGTCAATATCTCTGGGATGGATTATATTTCTATAAGATGGTATCGCCTACAGATATTGGTTATTCATTTCATAGAAACCTCGCCTACCAACTTTTTATGATCATAGACAAAGTGTGAAGGTATGCTTGGGGAGATTGCGGTGCTGATAGATACTTTGGAAATCAGTAAAGTAGATATTGTTATAGGTGTCAAAATAGATGTGTTCCAATATGCAGGCCAAAAATTCCGCAAAACAGAGTGGATTAGGTACACAAAACGTGACTTAAATTGAACAAAGCTATTTTTTTCCCAGACTAGCGCACAGCCCATATGGCTTTAGACCTAGTCAAACAGTGTCAGCTCATTGTTTAAAAAAGTAATTATATTTAAAAAATTAAAAGTAACATTATTTTACTAGGACATATACATGTTATAATTTATATATCAAATTATCTAATCTAAAAATTAAAATTAGTTTAATTCAATGACTAAAATTTTAAAAAGACATTTTTATTTTTGGAAATGTTATTTTTATGGATCAAAATGATATGTTGACCTGACATTGGGTTAGGTTGGGCTGTCACTTTTTATGCCTTAGTCCGTCAGGCCAGACTGCCTGCTTAACACTCCTGATTTTGTTCTGTGAGCTTTCACTAATGAAAGACAACTTAGTTTTCAATTCATTGATATATCTTGCACTTATTATGCTTATTTCTATTAGCAGTAAATGGTTAGTTTTCGGTTCCAGCTGAAGTACAAAATCTAATATCAAACTACTTCTAGTACTGTAATATTGAGATTGAGTATAGTAGGAAAACAAGTATGTCAATGTTTGTCTTTATGATTTTGTTTAATTTTCAAAAGACTAAGCTCACTAGTTTTAAGAATTACTTTCAGGTGGATACCATCCGGCCATCATTGTTCTTAGAAGCAGCATTTGTTTCGAATGATTCTCAGCATCTTTCTGCCGTTCTAAGATTCTTTACAGATTTCCTTCCTGGCTTCAAAAACACCTCAGACCATAATAGATACTGCCGCATACTGAATGAAATGAACTCATCCATGGCTGTTTGAGAAGTAAAAGAATACTTGAAATTGAGTCATTATCGTTGGGTATCCTTGTTCAACCGTAGGAATATCTGGCTATGACGTTCGATTTCTTTTAGATACGAAATATATTTGGTAATGGTTTCATGTTGTATGTTAAATAAATGTCTCCCTAGTTAGACTAGCTGTAGTAGATACTTGTTGAGTTTTGCGGCTGTGTTGCATGACTGTTTAATACATTTTGGGAGGGAAAGGACAGTAAAATGAATTTTTGTTCTCGGAAAGAAGCTAAAATTTCCAAATGGATATGAATATCATCATTGTTATGTAATTAATTCCATGTATTTAAGTTATATTAAGATGCCTAAGCAATTAATATTTGCTTCTAAGTTTTTGTTTTTGGTTTTTGCTCTCCAACATTTTTGTATTATTCTAGTTCTTTTAACATTTTAATATCTAACAGTTGATATATTCTGAAAGCTTAATTTCATTAGTAACACAAACTATTATTTTCTCCACTTTCCAAAGAATCACGGGTGTAACTAAGGTGACTTAATTGAGTTTTCCAATAAAAAGTAGTCATCAATAAACATTATAAATATTTTGTAACATATCATAATAAAAAGTGGGAAACAATATAAAAAGCAAAAAAAAAAAAATATTAAAAAAAATCACAATTTATATAATGCAGTTCGGTTTAGTTTAAAAGTTTATTATTAAAATTATACAAGTTCATTTCCACGGATCTTAAAAATATATAAAAGAAAGTACATTTGTCAAACATAAAATATTTATGTACACATGGAGGAAGAGAGAGAAGGATGTTTTCTAACTCTAATTTGAAAAATATAACTCATAATTCCTTCTTTATTTAAGTAGTATTAGTATATTTATATCATTATACAAAGTACAATTTTTTTATAATTATATTTTGTGTCATTTTTAATTTGACCACTTTACTCCTTATTAAATTAAGGTAATCTTAGTATTTGATAAAACATACAACTTTATAAACATGTATTTAAAAAATAATAACAAACAAATTAACCCTTTAACACACTATCAAAAATTTTGAAGTAAAGACAGACATATTCCAACAGTGTTAAATAATGGTGTTATGATTGCTTTGTTACAACAAAATTTTTATTTCAGATTTAGGTTTGTTGTAATAATTTCCAGCTACCGTTGATAATGTTTTTAAAACGGAGTTGTTGACTAAATAATTGAACACAATAATTTAATAATATAGCGATAAACTGACCTTGAATTGTTAATATAACACATTAATATTCACTTATGGGGTCTCAATATTGAGTAATTAATTAACCTTATATTTTATTCCTTTGTATGCATTAAAAAAAGCTAGAAAAGTATCTTAGGCGGAAACAAAAAAAATTATATAAGCTATTACGTTGCATGAATAAAAATATTGCCTCATACGAAAGCAGTTGCAATGAGTAGTGGTTAGTTGGAAAAGAAGTTGAAATTTTGTAGTATTTTCTTCTGGTTGTCGTGGTTGTAACTTGCTACAGAGAAAGAAAAACTAATCAAGTTATAATTATACCTGAAGCACCAGACATCACTTTGTTGTATTATAAAACAGAATGAGGTATAATTGAACTACTCCACAAGATTAAACCAAAATAATACTGGGATTTTTTTTCTGTAAAGAAGATGGTCGTCCGATACTATATTAATACTACTTTCAAAGCTGCTGGAGATTCATATTTGTGTCTTGTTTTCCATAAATCTTATTTTTCTTTTTTTTTTCTAAATAAATGACACATTATATTATTCTAAACAGAAACGACCCACTAGTGCGTAAATAAAAAAAAATGAAGAGATTATAATATATAAAATGGTGTCCATTATTAAAAATAATTAATTTATCTTGTTTATATGTCTTTTTATTTTAGGAGTGAACTTATAATAGATATATTTGTGTAAACAAATAAATAATTGATAAACGATAATATAAAAAGTGATTATAGGGAGCTTGTCAAAATTCTTGTGCAACCAATGTCGTTCTTAGCTCCAAAAACCAATTTCATGAATGATTTTCTCCTTCAACAATGCGAGTCTTATAGGAAGCATTGGACCATTCTAAATTTTTCTTTTCTAGTATATGTCCACCATAGATGTCCTTTTAAATATACCATCCAAGCTCATTAGAATTGGATAAAATGAAAAAAATAAATTAAATTTATTTTATGTTTAAACTATTGTAAAATTAAAGTAAATTTGAAAAATAGTTCAAAGGAACTTTATTATATTATGTAATGATTTAAGAAAATTGAACTAAACTATATTACAATTTTCATAAACTAAATTAATTTTTGAGTTGTTTGAATTATTACCTATAAACATCTTATTTTATTTAAAGTATATTTTTTAATGCCATATATTTGTGTGTATAGTTCAAGCAAGTGAAAGTATCAATTTAGTTCAATTTAAATATTTTTGAAGAAACTTAAAGTAAATTATTACCGTTGCGTTGACATCGAAACTCTATCATGATTTTGTCCTTAAAAGGCACCTTGTTGGGTTAGAGGAGGAAAGTGTATTTAAATTGTTCTTAGTTTTGACTCCTAAGCGATGTGAGACTATATTGGATATACCGGAACAAGTGCCTTGAATCGAGGGTTTAGGGAGCGGATCCCTACAGACTGGGCTAATGTTTCGACTTCAAGTTCTTTGAGATAACATCATTAGAGTCAATCACTACATCCAAACTATTGTCCACTTTAAATTTTGGAGCATTTTGTCACAGTTTTATTCCTAAATATTAAAAGCTAACACCTATATATCTATGATATCTTATTTGTCTTCGTGATAGTTGAAGTTATACACATAGATACATATATAACATAGTATGAGACAATCAAAAGTAAAATTTCTTTTGTTCGAGAATTACATGACAACTTATCATTTCCATTTTAGTTCTTAACTTAATCACTTACTAGTTATTTCAAATCTTAGTTATTTCAATTCTTAAAAGTACTATTGAATTTTCAATTAAATTATGCATTGCATATAAATTTGTATGATATAACAAGTGAATCATTTAAAACTTAATACTTACATGTGTTAAGCTCTATCATCAAGGTATAATATATTGAGTTTCTATTTTACATTGTAATTGTTTTGATTATTTTAAACAGAAAAAGATATAAAGGTTAATGACGTGCTTATGAAATGACTATATTCTGTTCAACTAAAATTAAATTAAAAAAAATACAGATTTTAAAGTTGTATCTTACAGATGTAACTAAAACATTTGTATGATATGTATTTGACCAATAACTATCAAACTAAATTATAAATGATTACATATAGTCGTAGTTATTAATTAAATTCAAAACACCACTAATATGAAAGTCAATGTGAACTATAAAGAATATAAAAAATGGTAAAAAAAGCATGAGAAATCGAAAGGTGGTATTTTTTTGCTAATAGTTTGTGTAATGTAGGATTTAATTGAAAATTAAAAAGTACCTTTAAGAATTGAAACGATAATAAGTGGTTAAGTTGAATGACTAAATTGAAAACAAAATGTTGTGACATATCTTCAATTGTCAGTGTAGACAACAATATGTCACAAGGCATAGACATTAACTTCACCAAACCTCTTTTACCAGTAGGATAAAATTCAGTAACTTTTTTGCCCATTCAAGGGCTTTTCTTGTAATTGTATTATTTTTATGGAATAAAATGACAATGTCATAAATCTATACTATTTCTGAAATATTTATTCAACTGATAAGTGTTTTAAAAACAAAATAATAAATAAATGTTTTAAAAACAAAATCATAAATTGAAAGAAACAAATTGCTAAGCATCTTTAGAGAATCTTTGATAACATATTTAAGGAAAAAAAGGTAATTTTATCAATAAAATTATAAATTTTATTTCTATACATTAACGAATGTCAAGAGAAAAACTGACAGTAACCTTTCTCAGAAGGGAAATCTTGCAGTTCTAAAGTAATTAAATTGGACGTAGTAAATAAATGGACCAATCCTCGTTAGGATTGGTATAGTGACATATAGAATCGAATAAATGCCTAAATTTATAAATTTTAACATCAATATGGTGAATATGAAAAACACACCACTTTCGTAAAAGATTCGCAACAGTTTATTTATTTATTTATTTATAAACAAACTTGAATTCCACACAGAGAACTTTTATAATGATTAATAAAAATTTGAAAAAAATTATAAGAAAGACGTAATAAAAATTAGAGTCACACATGAAATATCAGTAAGATATTTTTAAAAGAAAAACACCAAAATATACTTACGTGACACTATTTAAAATCGTGTTTGCCTCATAAACACCGTACTGTTAGACAGATATTTGTCCAATGTGTGTGGATTCTCTATACAGCGTTCACGTAGAATTTGTTTAATCACATGTTTAACTATGATTAATTTTGACTCATACGTAATTAAAATCAAATAAATATAATTATATATGCTATGAAATTATTGATTAAAAAAACCTAAACATGAAATAAGCTTTTAGAGTAGGAAAGAAGGTGGAAAATTTGTTTATATTGAAAGAGCAGAGAAGCTATGTGACTGTCGCGGGTCCCATCTCTTGACACATGTAACTGTCACTGGTGGCGTATTAGTAGTTAGAAACACCCATTTTCATTCATTCCACTACCGTCTTCGCGTGCACGCGCCTCTCGTGAAACAGTGAAAGACAAATCAGGAACCCCAACACCGGGCTTCTGCCTATGCGCGCGCTAAAATGGAACTAAAGAAGATAATTAATTTACGCACATTACAGCTATAGAAGAAAGAGATTCCTGCAAAATTTACGTCAGACCCACCACTCCAACTAGCGTCTTTCTGTCCTCTCTCTCTCTCTCTCTCTATCCCAAATTTTCGGATTCTTTAGTCTCTTACTTACTGCTCCTACTTTTCTCTCTTCCAGCATAAAGCCAATTATAGTAGTAATCATCATTGTCAATCATCGCTATAGTAAAAGTTGGATCCATAATAAGCTCTTCTCGCTTTTGTTAATGAAGGCCAACCGTCGCCATCGCTTCCAAGGCAAGCCAATAACCTATTCTCATTTTTCCTTTTCTTACTAAACTCTTTGACTCTCTCTGACTTCATTCCCTCACGCACACTTTACCTTCGCTTTTGGATCTGTCTCTTACTTTCCCAAGCGATCTCTTCCCTAACTCCACAATGCAACTCTGATTCCTTCCTTTCAGGTTCTCACTTTATTCCATTCTTATCTTCTATTTATCTCGCTTTCTTCTTTTACTTTGTTTTTTTATGTATTCACTCTAGCAATTATTCTTTTCGTTTTATTTTTTTTTTTGGCTTGAATTTTCCTGCATTATCGCTCTCTTGTTGCCTCTGCACGGAGTAGGTTCGGTTTCTGGAATTTTCTGGAACGAATTTTCTGGAATTTGCGTTTGGTGCTGAATTGAGGTGAGGTTGTTAGTTGTTAAACCTTGTTTGTTGTGTTGACAGTTGGAGGTTTGAGGAGAAGTGGCAATGGCGTCGAAACCAGGTGTGAAATCGAGGAGGTTCGGATTGAGTGGCTCTAAAGGTGCTAATTCGCCTTCGTCTTCTACTACGTCGTCTTCTAAACTGTTTCTGGAGACCTCGGTTGATGGCCAGAGCTCGCCGGCGTCTTCGTCGGCTCGGAGTAAGCAACGGCATTTTAATGCTGAAACTGCAGCTCAGCCTCCTTTGCAGGCACAGAGAGTGAAAGAAAATGTCACGGTGACGGTCCGATTTCGGCCACTGAAGTAAGTGTGACCTTTTCCCAATCGTGTGTCGTTGTTGTGGCTGTGTTCTTCAGATGCCTGTTAATTTGATTGAGGTCTGTGCCTGCGACAGTCCGAGGGAAATTCGTCAAGGAGAGGAGATTGCTTGGTATGCAGATGGAGACACTATAGTGCGAAATGAGTATAACCCTTCCATAGCTTATGCATACGGTATAATATGCAAAACTGACATTTATGGATAGGGATTTTTGGTTTTTTACATGTTTGTTCTTTTGGTATCCAGGGTGAACCGTATATTATTCTGCATTCACAGGCACATTGACGTATTAAACTTTTCCGTGTTTGATTTTGAGAGTACTATCTCATGATGATGATAGCTACAAAATAATAAGATATTCTCATCGTGATTATTTTTTTAAAGAAACTTTTCTTAAACAAATCTTCTTAAGACAGAACTAATAAAAAACTCAGTCATATAAATGAAATAAAGCAATGTTAATACATAATAGATCTCCCATCCTTCTGTAAATCTATGAAGGAATCCACGTTTTGATCCCATGAGGAGCCAAATAAAAAAAAAATGTCGCAAAGCGTAAGTCAGGAAAGATGTATTCTTTTATAATCTTGGCTACCTTTCTAACCAAAGGTACCAACGAACAAAGTGCAGTGTATCTCTCTACATAATAACTTTTCCCTCCTTGCTAACCTTAAAGACTCTGAAATTAATCCTCTGAAAATGCTCCAAGTTTTGAGATAGACAAGGGGGGGATTGAAGTAGGAAAAACTTCTGAATATCAAGTTCCCCACACAGTCCCAAATTAAATGTGGTTCCTGTTACATACCTTTAGGGGAGATAGCGGTCCAAACAAAATGAGAAGTATTCAGAATAAATTTCCGAGGAATTATTTGGTGATGTTTTCTGAATTGGCTATTTGATAACATCTCTCAACATTTTAATGTGAACCATTTTTTCTCTTTTTGGTGCCATAAGGAGAAAGTCACAAGGGAGATATTATAGCTATTAATTGAAGCAGTATTGTCGGGCATCAGTTTTTTAGGATCTTCTTCCTTAAATGGCATGCAACAGATTTCCCTGCTGACCAAATAACCTTTTTGTCTCTTAAACCTGATAAAAGAATATCTTGAAGCTTCTTCCTCTGAGTAATCCCTGTTGAATTTAGAGGGTCAGGAAAATAGAGAAAACAATCTGCTGAGAATTTAGTAATTGGAATACTTTCTTATTCTTATTGGTATTCAAGAGAATGTAGTACATAGTTTCTGCATATCATCCATATATATAGAATCCTGATAGACTTAATTAATGGAGCCTATTCGCTAGGATTATAATAAATGATGCAACTTCCTAGACACTAGCACCCTTGAACGTTAAATGGCATACATAGACCACCCACTCTTCAAATAAACCACACTGGAATTTTATTGATGACAGATGCTAGACAAAATTAGGCTGAAAGCATAATCTAACCTAATGGGAGCAAAAGTGTGTCTTTCCTGGTATATCATCTTCACTTGTAGTTTGGATCACAGGGTCCAAAAGAAAAAACGGTTGAGAATGTCTTAAGTAGGAGGGCTCTACTGAGAAAAGTCCATTTGAGGACTTGGCTGCTGGATCCAATCAAATTAGCAAAAGAGTTCAGAATATAATCCTCTATATTAATTCTGTCCAACCTATTATTTGTTACATTAATTTTGAAGTGAACAACAAAAACAGTAGTTAACAACAATAGAACTGTAGTACATGGATTAATGTTATCCATAGGGTTCTACGTAACAAAACCCAAAACATCTGTAAAACTGAAAGCTCTTTATTAATAGTTCTTCTAGTGTTCATGACAAAGGTAGTGTAATGATATTCACAAAGATTTCACGATCCAATTTGAGATAGAAAGATTTGAATGTCATGAAATTGCACATTTATCTCATATCCAATCGATCATCATCATGTACTGTACATTTCATGCTCAATAAATAGTGCTCCTATCTCGTTTGCCGATGCTGTGTTTTGATCTGTTATTTTCTATTTGTCTGTAGATCGTGTCTTTGGTCCCACAACCACAACTCGTCAGGTCTATGATGTTGCTGCTCAGCATGTCGTTAGTGGTGCTATGGAGGGCATCAATGGTAACTGACAGATTGAATTTACTACTTACCACCTAATCAGCATGGTCAAAAAAAATCTGTTCTTGCTTTAATCAAGTCAACCTAATTCCTTAATATAATATCAGATCACATTTTGGATGTATTAGATTTGAAATATTTCTGAATCTTGATCAATGTCAACTAATTAGGTATTTGTAATAGATTCAGTGTATTTTGACTTGGCTGATTAGCTCTTGGCTAGATATGATGCTCATTTAAAATTAAAGTTGTTATTTGACTTTGGTAGAGTTGTATCAAAAGATGTAAGAGCAATGCAGTTTAGTCAAAGATGTCCATATTTTACTTGTTGAACATGACAAAATCTGATATAATTCTGCAACAATGATATCAAATACCTTCTCGAAATATTCTGGTGGACAAAGCCACCGTTATAATTTTGATCTTTTTGTATAGATGTCATATCATTTGGCTTTCTTGGTCACTCCTCTTATAACATAAAATAATATTGCAAACCTTGTTTGGTTAGGCTGTTAGCCAGATCATGATATAATCCCTAGAGGTTTGTGATTGGCATCATAGCAATCAGTTTGCATAGAGAAATGTTTGGCTGAGTAACTTCCAGATTATTTTTTCACTTATATACCTGGCATATTGAATAATTAACGTATGAACTCCTCGCTGGTTTTCATACAGGTACGGTGTTTGCATATGGGGTAACAAGCAGTGGGAAGACTCACACAATGCATGTGAGACCACACTTATTTTCTACCTTCATCTTTTGTTTTGCTTGTTTATGATAAATTTACATATTTATGTTTTTAATGGTCTTTCAATGTCATGCTACAAAAGGTTATTAAACTTTAAACCATACTTAATTCACGAAAGAGCAATTGCTGGCCATTGTGATACTTTGTCATTTTTTATTCTGATATATTATTGGTGGGTTGGCAGCTTGATGTTTTTTCTCTTTGTTGAGTTTCATGGTTTTTCTGGACTTGGACATTGAGTCCCATTATGAGCTTTCTCAACAGACTTGCAACTATATTTGGTTTCAGCTGTAGCTACAACTCTTAGCAATGGTATCTTATCGAGTATATAAAATTACAGGATAACGGATAACAAATCCTCTTTCTGATCATTAAGATTCAGTTTACTTTAAAACTGTTCATATTAATGGGTTGTTCCAGTTTAAATTTGTTAAAACTTGCCAGTGGATTCAGGATATGCTATAACTTCAAAGACTCCACACTATCTTTCCAGCTATCGTCTGTTCTACTCCTGGTTTTATTTGAAAATGCTGGCAGTCATGTGTTGTCAAGGCTGATGCTGGTGCTCTTAGACCAACTGCTTTCAATACTATCTCTATTTCTGATCTTATTTTCAGTCATAAGTGTTCTATGTCTTTGGGAAAATAAAATTTTCAGTATTTGTTATACTCTCTAATTTGTTCCTTGTCTTGAATCTGTTAATTTTAGGTTAGTGAGCATAACAAGTACTGAAAATCTTACTATCCCATAGAAGGTAACATGTTAATTTTGGAATAGTAAAATTTTGAATTGTAGCTTCTGATAAATGCATAAAAGTATTATTATTTTCTCTTGGGTCTTAACATGTTAACTGGATATTTGAAGTATACAGTAGCACTGATCTGAAGCAGGTTGGTTAGTGAGCTAGCTACTGTCATATTTTACTCAATCAAAATCTTCATTGCTTGAACAAGCTCAAAATCATTTTGTTCAAAGCTGTGACTTACCAAGCATTGATCTTTGTAAAGATGGTCTTTGGACATAGTTTGGCTGCTGTTATATTATACATATACTGAGCAATCTAAGCTGCAAGCCCCTGAAGAAGTTTATGTGACTTTAGACTATTGTTTAGCTTTTACGTACCTTCTCTTCTACTAAATAATCTGTCATGCTACATAATCTGATAATAAATTAATTAATAATATCTGTTATTGTGACAACTCCTGATGATGTTAAGTTCTTAGATGAATTTGGACTAGTTGATGTGAAACTATATGCTCATTAGTAAATATTTGCAGGGTGATCAAAGATCTCCTGGAATTATTCCCCTTGCCGTTAAGGATGCTTTTAGCATTATTCAAGAGGTATGCCAACTACTACTCTCTTCGTTGCACCCTTTATTATAGAAATTACATAGTCTGATTTTTCACTGTACCAGACTCCAAACCGAGAGTTTCTCCTTCGAGTTTCATACTTGGAGATCTACAATGAGGTAGGCTTTCTTGCTATCTAGTTCGTGACTTGTGATACCATGTTCATGTGGATTTTGTCACCCATAGACATCACGATTTCCCTCGTGACTTTGCCTGAGAAGAAATTTAATGAATGCAAATTTCAAAGCTTCTCTTTTATTTAGGTGGTTAATGACTTATTAAATCCAGCAGGACAGAACTTACGAATCAGAGAGGATACTCAGGTACTGATAATAGCTTTTCTTATCTGTCTTACTCTATATTTATAATTATAACACTAGATTATGAGTGAAGATTCTCTTTTCTGAATTTATATGATATATTCATACTTGAAAAGAGAACTGAACTTGTATATTAGTTTTTAAATTAGCAGTACATACAACATATATAGAGATGAAGAACAAATTATAGCAGAGATTTCAGGCTACAAATCTTTACATGATAATAGTAAGAAGGAATTTAGGAAATTAATGCTAATTACAATGATTAGAAAATATTCTATGCATAATTAAACTTTACAATACTCCTTCAGTCTGGTGAATGAATATCTATCATGCTCAACTTGCTATATCTATCATGCTGGACTTGCTGATATATCTTGATAGTGTTTCATGGGAAGTCCCTTGGTTAGTACGTTTCCCAGTCAATTGAACCAAGTGACAATTTGATGCATAAAATCAAGTTTTGGTTTATAACTGGTGATTTACTCCATCCTCTTTAGTGAATGATTATTAACAATTCTTGGATGTTACTGTTTTGAACATTAGTGAGACGAGTTTTGGAGAAATGAATATTTTGTTGTCGAACCTAGTGAAAGATAAAATGTGAATCTAGAAACAAAATTTTATTTACGTTTTATATAATAAATAACTAATTGTTTGTCAGACACTGTTCCAAACACTTTTCGATGTGTTCGATTCCTTTATTTTGTTTCATAAACCTTCAGTCTTATTATTTCTTTATATAGAATGTATAATGCAATTGAAGCCATCAGCATATTAACAAAGTCAGACGTATAGTTGTTGAAATACTTATTCTAAGTTCTATAAACAGAAGTATTTCGAAGGAGGCCTGTATCATTTGTACATTGAATAATATGTAGGGCACCTATGTTGAGGGAATAAAGGAAGAGGTTGTACTCTCGCCTGCTCATGCACTGTCCCTTATTGCAGCTGGAGAAGGTAAAAGTTCCCGCCAGGTTTCTTTACACGTGGATTATTTTAGTTTACTGTTTTCAAGTACCATAAGACTGTGGACTGTTATGCTTTCGTCTTTTGTCTTTTGTAATTAATTAATTATTTTTTATGTACTTTTGAAATTGAATATTTGTGTAAAGAGTGAGGGATAAAACGAGCTATATCTCCGTTATTCTTTGTTTGGCTACTTTCTTTCATCAAATTGGTTATGCTTACGCATTAAAATACTAGGTGTATTATTTGACAAATATAGTCTTCTCAAAAAGTAGTTGTGTTTAGTGTTTATAATAAAAACTAAATATAACTGTTTACTGGTCACGTGAATGATCATAAGAATTGGGTTCTTCTACAATTCCATTGATGCCCCACTGTTTTGTTATTTAATGTGTCTCTATCTCTATTCTTGACTAAATTTCAATTTGATAACAGAGCACAGACACGTTGGATCCACAAACTTCAACTTACTCAGCAGCAGGAGCCATACAATATTTACCCTGGTGCGTTTACACCATTTTAAAGTTAGAATCATGCTGTTTTATCTTTTTAACAACATGGTTCTTAATATATTGTGTACAAATTTTATCCGTGTTTATGTTGGCTTTGTTGTGTTTACATCTTATAGTTACTTCATAGCACTTAGCGTAGCCACACAGTTGGTAATTTATCCCGGTAAACAAAAGAATTACCACGGGAAAACTCTTGAATAAAAACCGACTATTATTTAACTGAAAACTTCTTGATAAGAATTCCCCTTATTATTGTTTTTTTTTTTTTATTATTTCTAAAATGAGGACCTGCTGGGAGGTGGGTTTGTTATTAAAATATATCCTAAATAGTCTGCCAAATCATCAATGATAATTGATATCAATCTCGACCTTGAGTCGTTCAAGAACAAGAAAATGGAACACCAAGATGTTAGCGATTTTTATCAACTCCATTTTGTATATGTTGTTCTTTTATTCTTTTTAATTTCATACAATTTTGTAACAGACTATAGAGAGTAGTCCTTGTGGTGAAAACAGTGAAGGAGAAGCGATAACACTTTCACAACTGGTAATCAACTTAAACATTTTTGGTTGGATTTGCTTTAGCACGGGTAATGATTTCATGTATTTTTTTTTTTTTTCTTATGTTTTTAATATTTTACTTATATTTGCAGAATCTCATCGATCTAGCAGGTTCTGAGAGCTCAAAAGCTGAAACTACTGGCATGAGAAGGAGAGAAGGATCTTATATCAATAAAAGTCTTCTAACACTTGGAACTGTGAGGTCTCAAACCTTTTCTTCTAATTATGTTAGAATGCAATATAAAAATGTTTATTTGTTTTCCCTCACATGATCAAGTGATATAGAGTTCAATCGTTTTGGTCCCCATTCTTTTGTACAAAAGTTAAATTTCAACACAAGGTAGGTGGGCCTATGCATTTGCCTAGCTTCAAGCCCAAAGGGTTTTTATGTGAGGGGGCACATTTGATGTGAAACCATTTATGTGCTTTAATCCAATAGCTTAAACTTTTGTAGTGATTGGTGCATAACAGATCCAATTGCCACCCCCTACTGACATCGTAGGACTTCTAGACCTAGTTTGTGGTGGGTAATGGTTGGCTGAAGCTCAAGGAAAAACGGCAATAGGGTAACCTTGGGATCAAGTGGTGGACGTGGTGCAATGACTTGAATTATGGCTATAGCTGCGAGGCCTTAAACTTTGGTTTTAGCTTATCCCTACCAGATTGTCTCTATTCTTTTTGCCAGTACTCATCACGCAAAAATACAATACCTATATGATACTATCATTCTAAAAGTAAGTAGGATGTGAGACATGTAAGATACATATCCTAATATGTATAAAAATTTATGAAACATAATAAATATATAATTTCAATTCTGCAAATCCAAAATATGAAATCTTCTTTGACTTTAACAAAAAAAATTATAAATCATGGTCATCACAAATCACTTGCTATTGTTTAAAAATATGAACAACTTAACCCCATAAAACCAGCTTGTAAGATGATGATTGTCCAAGTCTTAGGACTACTTGGGTCTTATATATAAAAAAATGGACTTCAAGTCTTACTCAATCTCACAAAACAAGCTTGTAAGTAAGTTTGTACCAATTTATGCTATAATTTGATCATATTTTTAGTTGATATGGATCTCCAACAATATCTTTAGTTTGTACCAAGGATTTCCTTTTTTCTTAATCCTAAAATTTGGGGCTTCTCTTTCTTTTAGGGCTTTTCTCTTAGGATATGTTTGTTGTGCAATGGTGATCTTGATTTACTTTAGAATGTTTTCAGTTCTTCATCTTAAGATGTTCAGCAACCACTTGCGTTTTTATCTGCTATTGATAGAATGATAGTACATTGATGTGCTGTGGTTTCCAAGCATAGATAATTCACTGGATGCTGTTATATTCAAGAATGTATGTTTATGCCTGTGTTGAATTGTAATTATCTTTGTTCCACAGGTTATTTCAAAATTGACTGAAGATAAAGCTAGTCACATACCTTATAGGGATTCCAAATTGACTAGAATACTTCAGTCTTCGCTAAGTGGTCATGGACGTGTTTCTGTAAGGCTTCCCTCGTGTAGATATTTTTGCATGAATGCATTTATTTGTAAAAAATAGATATTTTTTACATTTCTTTGTGGTAGGAATGCTTAAACATAAATCAGCAATTCTAATAGTTTATTGGCATTTTAAAAACAGCTTGTTTGCACAGTAACTCCTTCATCAAGTAGTACTGAAGAGACACATAACACATTGAAGTTTGCTCACCGGGCAAAATACATTGAAATTAGGGCATCACAAAACAAGGTAAGTTAAGTTTGATAACCGTTTTTTCGTTAAATCAGAATTTTATTGCTACCAATGACAGAGTACAACATACGCACAATATAAAGAACAAGAAACCGCTCCTAATCTGTCTTCTGCACAAATCCATTACTTGTATGCCATAGTCCCCATTGTTATATTCCCTCCAAGTATGATATAGGTAAGAGTAATGTTGCAGATCAATAATGGGTCTACCCCCTATTTCTAAAGTACCCATGCGATTCAACTTGCCTTCAAATTTCTCCATAAGCATTTCTAGAAGAGAAAAATAGGAGAAAAAAAATGAAAGGAGTGTCTCCATAAGCTACAATTAGTTTATGCACAAGTTAAAAAATAAAAAGTTTAGAGAAACTATATGTCAAAACTTGTAGATATTAGCTTATGGATAAGTTAATTTTAGCTTATGTAGAAGTTCATTTTATTTTTCTCTTGGAAGTGCTTACAGATAAACTTTTCTAAATAGGCCCAATGTAGATTAGCAAATTTGTCTGTAGTATAACCTTTGAAAGAAAGTAACCCCTTTATCTCAACCTCCCATATTAAGGCTATTAGTTTGTACTTATTAACATGGGAATTTTTTTAGAAAACATTTAATGTATTAGGTTTCTGCATCCTTGGAAAATGTACTATTGGGAAAATAATATCATAGGAAATGGCTTAAATGGAAAAAAAAAAAAACTCAAAATGGCATAATTTCTTCACTGTTGTCCTGTAAATAGGAGATATTTTCACTTTATTGATGTATATATAAATGTCATACATGCTGAGTGCAACTCAAGCAGATTCAGAATTGTTTCCTCTAAATCTCGAAGTTATTCTCTTGTTCGAGACATTGCCATCATAGTATTAGTTCACAGAAGTAGAACTCTGCTTTGACCACCCCTACTAGTGCAAGCACAATGCTTCCTTCATAACCCCATTTCATTAAATCTCATTTTTGTGGTAATCTATGGTTTAAATACAACTTGGGTATACAAAATCATTCAAACAAATAAGCATCTACTCTTTTTCAATTTCCAACTGATTGGATGATCTTGCAAGTGGCCAGTTCTATTTGGACCTGGCATTTGTTAAATTGCTATGTGTAAAATACCTACTCTCCTATAAAATCCTAAACTATTATTAGGTGAAGACTAATGAATAGTTTTTATATCTAACCTTCCGCTGAAATTTAACATTTATTTTTAAGAATCAAGGCAGCAAGGACCAAATATCATACATTTCGTCAAAGGCTTGGATACCATGTCAATCACCAGCACTCATGATAGCTTAAGCTATGAGTTGAAGGCCCATAAATGATTTTTAAATTTAAGAGTAGACATGGCTTTTGACTTTAGAATAAAGTTTGGTGCATAGACATATGCTAAACGACCTATAGGGGCCATGTAGTATGGTTATTTCTCACCTTCATCACCAATGACAGTCCTCAAGCACGACTTCCTCATTTAGCTTCAAAGTTCTTAGTTCTTACCAATTCCATGTGCAATTGTGGGGTGTGTTTGTCTCTGAATTTTAGTGGAAGAGAATGAGAGATGTTTTGAATGGTTTTCTTTTTATTGCATTGGAAAGAATTTCTATGAACCTCTAGATTTAAAAGGCAATTGGAAATGTTGAAATTATAGGATTTTTGGTATTGAAAGTGAATAGAGATTTTATATAATATTGTGGAGTGTTGTGCTATTATAAGGGGATACAAATCATACAGCGCTAACCCTTATTAGTGTTTGGGCTTTAGCGTGTAACTTAACCTTATAAAGTCGACTGGTAAGATGAAGCTTTCTAGATTTATAAGAACTAGATTAGTCATATTTCTAGTTGAGGGGGATCGCAATCCCTTGAGAGCGGAAATCCTAGCTGCTAGACTCAAAGATGCTGCACTTAGCCTTTTTGGTCAGTCCTTCTGGAAGTAGCCCCATTTTCTATATATTGGTGGCCAACTTTGATAGGCCACAACTAATATAGACAAGGAGTAACCATAATTTAGGAAACTTTCTAGCACTTTATTTTTAGTAATACTAGATTGAATTATAAGGAAACAAATCACAAGATAATAAGGAAATGAGGAAACCAATTGTAAGAGATAATGAGAACATATATCGAAACTAAATACTACTTCTGAGAGATAATGTAAGATACTCTAAATTACTCAAAAACTGTTATCATATGAATAAGATATTATTAGAAATCTTACATATATTCTAGAGGGAACCGGGGGGGTTTATGTATGCAGTTGTTGGTGCTTTAATCTTTTGGAAACAAGATTGTGTTGACTTCTCTTTACTTCATTGCTCTATCGTTATTCTTTTTAAAAATTTAATTAAACCTGCAGATAATTGATGAAAAGTCACTTATCAAGAAATACCAACAAGAGATTCAGTGCTTAAAGGAAGAATTGGAACAATTAAAGAGAGGTATTGTCACGGTTCAACCAAAAGATACTGGGGATGATGACATTGAGCTCCTAAAACAGAAGGTAGGTAATGTTATATATAAATCGTGGCCTTTTATTTTATTTGATTGTTAGGACTCTCTAGATATATAGGGAGGGGGTTCACTTAGTCCAAGAGTAACTATTGTTTAACTTAATATACTCGATAACTTTTATAGACCGAGATTTTGATGAATCTAACTTTTGGTTTGAGAGATCACATTTAGTAGATCAAGCGTACAAAGTTTCATACAATTTAAAAATAATTCTATATTTCGTCAATCATCTTCATTTAAATGCATATCAAAGATAATAACGCATGATTCAGTGGTTGAATTTGAGACTTAGATATATATATCGAATATATCACAACATAATATCACACACACATACACATTTCTGTGCTTTCCTAGAAGTCGAGCATAAACAGGGGTACTCTTCAGTACTCCCTTCATGGTAGCTAGTGCTGAACTACTTTTAAAAATTACTTTAATTAATAAAATTAGGTTTAATTAAATTCCTTTTGGTCCTTACCATCTAAACTCATTGGGACTAAAAGAGATTAAAAATGGTATGGAAGAGAGCATTAGAATAAAATATTTTTAAATATAAGGACTAAAACGTGAAGTTTTTTCAACTGTAGAGACCAAATGAGTAATTAAACCTAAATATTACAAACTTAGCAATAAAATGCAGTAACTTCCGTTACTCAGCTTGTAACTTTTCTTATTTGAGTCTGTAACATTTAATATAAAAGTCTATAATTTTAGAGAAATGTAATATGTACTCCCTTTTTTGGTGGGAGTACCCAAGTGAACCCTGCATAGATATCCTAGGCTTTTTTATTAAATTCTAAAGGTATAATGTATGAATTTCGAAATGAATTTACTTAGTTATTGTGAAGTAATTTTGCCTAAAATTATGTTCCTCAGTATTCTGTAATTAGCAATCTGATCTTGAAATGGTTCTCAATTTCAATTATTCAAGTTAGAAGATGGTCAAGTTAAGTTGCAATCCAGATTGGAACAAGAAGAAGATGCTAAAGCTGCTTTGTTAGGCAGAATTCAACGTTTGACGAAGTTAATTTTGGTCTCCACAAAAGCGTCACCATCTACAAGATTTCCTAACAGACCCGGTCCTCGTAGAAGACACTCCTTCGGGGAAGAGGAGGTATTACTCATGTGGCATCAACTTTCTCCTTTTTTGTTCTACATACTAGGATTTTATATTACTTATAATTCCCTTCATTTTTTAATTTCGGTTATGTTTTCAGCTGGCATACCTTCCGTACAAAAGGCGGGATTTAATCTTAGACGAGGAAAATGTTGATTTGTATGTTAATCTGGAGGGAAATGCTGCAATAGCTGATGATTCTTTTAAGGGCGAGAAAAAGATGAAGAAACATGGACTACTAAATTGGTTGAAGTTACGTGTAAGTTGCTCATCACTCCATTGTGGTTTACTGAGATCAGGAATATTTATTGCATGATAGAATGGTTTACCAATAGCTTTTATGAACTCCTTGGTATTGTTCCTTTATTCTTAATGACACTTCGGAAAATGGTGTCATGAATTAACCATCCCTTAAGCTTAAGCTGTTAGGTGTCAATACTTAAACTGTTTTGTAAGCAATTGCATCTCCAACAATTGGGATGCCGTTTTGTTTCTTCACTTGGAATCTGCGATGTTTACAAGTAATATTTGACATCCGAGATAAAGAGTTTTAATTATCAATCCAAAATTAATTGACTGCATTTTACTTCACCAATTCAAACTTTCTCTGGGCCGTTCATTTGTCACACTTAGTTACTTTTAACAAGTTTATAATCACATTTAGCTTAAGTACATTCATTTTCTTGCATGCTGGTGTGTGCTTGATTAGGTGCCTTGTTTAACATCTTATATAACATTAGCTGTATAAATAATGGATCTTTCCATTCTGGGTACTTGCAAGTTGATTTCTGTTTGTTTAAGCTAGTGTCTTTCACTGTTTTTATCAGAAACGAGATAGTGCCTTGACAGGCACAAGTGATAAATCTAGTGGAGCAAAATCAACTAGCACACCTTCTACGCCTCAAGCAGAAAGTGGTAATCATGTGGAGTCTAGACTTTCTCATTCTCAACCTGCAGAAAGCTCTCCCTCTGCTGATCTTGCATCAGAGGCGAGAGAGGATAAATATATACACGAGGATAGTTTATTGGGGCAAGACACGCCTTTGGTATGTAATTGACTGTTATTTATGTTTCTTACTGTAGCTTTGATTAAAAAGGCCAATCTCTAGCATTTGGAAAATTTCATATTCATTCATATTGAACAGGACAAAAAAACTACGCAGTGTATATATGCTTTTACAGAAAGTGTAAAGTGATTGTCATGTCAAAACTAACTTAAATGCTTTAAAACCACCAGAGAAACGTCATTTTTGCTAGCACTGCTTATATTTTTTGGTCCCCAGTGTTAGCCTCAAGTGCAGCCCAGTCAATAACTGTCCTTGTCTAGCCAGAAAAGTTTCACTCGGTGTTCCACGTTACTTATTTGGATTGTGATGAGTTGTGTACCTTTTTTTTGTTTTCAAATATTACAATACTTCTTCATCTGCTGCTCTCATTTTACTTGTTTGTTGAAGAGACTGTAGCTGGGCTGGTATTAATTCGCTGTTATTTGTATGAAATATCTATAATATTAGAATGAAGAAATATGGTGGATATGTGATTCTTATGTTCTTGGCAAAGATGTGTGATGAGTATATAATATATGGAAATCTATATTTTTACCTCATTAGATTGGGTTCTTATCGCATTTGGGTTTAATTTGTAGACAAGCACCAAATCAGTTGATCAGATTGATCTTCTGAGGGAGCAGCACAAGATTTTATCTGGAGAAGTGGCACTTCATTCTAGTGCTTTGAAGAGGCTGTCTGATGAAGCAACAAGAAATCCTCAGAATGGTCAGATTCATGTAGGTTACCAACACTTCTTTGTCTATATAGATGTAATTGTGTTTATTTGAGTGATTAGATTTATTATTATGGCTGAAAATTTTGTGCAATTCATACCAAGGTGGAGATGGAAAATTTGAAAGATGAAATTACGGCAAAGAGTGAACAAATTGATTTGCTGGAAAAGCAAATTTCTAATTCTTTCATTGCTTCAGACAAGACTGAACAGTCAGGAGCGTTGCAGGTGTGTTCAATAGGCATCACTTTTGCTTTGTTTTACTTGTTTTTAGTCAAGCCTAATACTTTATTTGTTCAACAGACTGTTGCTGATCTGATGGCACAATTAAATGAGAAATCCTTTGAACTCGAGGTGACAGTTATTTACACCTTGCTAATTTTTGCCAAATCCATTTTATTAGTTCTTAAATAAAATTATACTGTAGTACTCTCCAGTCGGAATAAAAGATACATTTTAGTTACAATTTTATAACAATCAATATTTTAAAGCCATGCTTCTGATCATGCACGACAGCAGTAGGGTTCTTTTATACCACTGCATGAACATGTGGCCTTACTCGGTTGCTTTTAGATGAGCCCAGTAGTAACTAATTCACATTATTGTGCTAATTCAGGTCAAAGCAGCAGATAATCGTATAATTCAAGAACAGCTTAATCAGAAGGTGAAATATCTAGCATCATTTTTTCTGTGAAATACTTATTGTATCTTTTTGTCGTATCCTTGGCTAAGGGAGTAATGGGATTATCAGATTTGTGAATGTGAAAGCCAGCAAGAAACGATTGCCTCTCTGAAACAGCAACTTGCTGATGCATTGGAGTTGAGAAATTTCAGCCCTGTTGTCAACCATTCACAAAATTTCTCTGTGACCAAAGACTATCGTGGTGAAATTCACCTTGACAAGGGGAATATGATAAACAATTCTAATGAAGGGATTCATTTGCAAGCACAGGTATATTTTTTCCCTTGTGCAATCTTCGTTTGTCGAGTGCTCTTACAGTTCTTAGTCTTGCATTACTGTGTCTGTGATCACTTTTCCAGCAATTTCCCATAAAATCTGCATATTAATGTTCTTATAAGTGATACAGTAATCATTGCAAACTACTTGTTTTTAACTTTACTATCACCGGGCAAAGATTATTTTCAAGTATGAGCACCATCTTGTCATGATTTATGAGTGGCAACTGGCAAGGGGAGCTACTCCTAACTGTTGGATCTACCACGAATAATCAAGAATAGAAATTACTTTAAATCACGACGATATGTTCTAATCTTAGGCGACGTACATGATTCCATGGTCAAGACATGTACATTAAAACCTCAGCTTGTCTACAGTCCCATGCTTTTAAATTTGAAAAGGTTGGAATGTACTCATGATTCGATTTATCCAATTTTGATTCAGTGAGGTACCTGATTTCTTATTTATTTCTCTGACTAAAAATTGAAAAGTGTAATTGGTTCAAGGGTCAGTTTGGATACATGCTAAAAGAGTATTTGAGAGTTTCTTTATTAAAAGTACTTGATCCCATGGTCAAGAGATACATCGAAACCTCAGCCTGTCCACAGTCCCATGCTTTTAATTTGAAAAGGTTGGAATCTACTCATGATTCGATTTATCCAATTTTAATTCAGCAAAGTACCTGATTTCTTATTTCTTTCTGACAAAAAATTGAAAAGTGTAATTGGTTTAAGGGTTTGTTTGGATAGATGCTAAAAAATAGTATTTGAGAGTTTCTCTATTGAAAGTACATGATCCCATGGTCAAGACGTGTACATCAAAACCTCAGCCTGTCTACATTACCACGCTTTTTAAGTTTGAAAAGGTTGGAATCTACTCATGATTCAATTTATCCAATTTTTGATTGAGCAAAGTAGCTGATTTCTTATTTATTTCACTGAAAAAAAAGAAAATGAAAAGTGTAATTGGTTTAAGGGTCTGTTTGGATACATGTTAAAAGAGTGTGCGTGCATGGGTGGTGTGGGTGGCGAGGGTGTGTGAAATGCACCCAAAAGAAAAAACTAATATTTTTAACTGATTGATTGTTTTTTCTGCCATCTATTCTGCGTTTAGTCAAGTTATCTTTGTGTCTATTTCGTATGGCGTTTGAAGTCTCGAATTCACGTTTCAAATGTGAAAAATGAAAGCTAGTGAAAGTAACTCCAGCTTGAGTTCCACGTTTGAGTTCATCCGACATCAAATTAAACATGCACTTCAATGGCATAAAGTATTTTGTATACAGTCATCATTCCCACTGATCTTTTGCACTTAATCAGACAAGTGAGATAGAGGAGCTGAAGCAGAGAGTGGCAGAACTAACAGAATTAAAAGAGCAGTTAGAATTCAGAAATCAGAAGTTGGCAGAAGAGAGTTCATATGCTAAAGGGCTTGCTTCAGCTGCTGCCGTTGAGCTTAAGGCACTGTCAGAAGAAGTTGCCAAACTCATGAACCAGAACGAGAGACTAGCTGCTGAGCTAGGTGCATCCAAGAATTCAACCACTGAACGTAGAACTAGTGGCACAGTCCAAAATGGACGAAGAGAAAATCATGTTAGAGTCAGACGAAATGACCAGGGTGGATCAAACACCAATATCAAGAGAGAATTAGCCCTGAGCAAAGAAAGGGAACTTTCATATGAAGCTGCCCTTTTAGAGAAAGATCACAAAGAGGCCGAACTTCAAAGAAAGATTGAGGAGTCAAAGCAAAGAGAAGCATACCTGGAGAATGAACTTGCCAACATGTGGGTCCTTGTAGCAAAGCTTAAAAAGTCACAAGGAGCTGAAACTGATGTTTCAGGGTCTACTAGAGAGAGTTTGCAGATGGATGGTTTTGATGTTTGATGTGATCGTCTAATAGTGGCTTCTGAGTGGATCCATTATTAAAGTTTGCTTTCAATAGGAGTGGTTTGAGAGAGAGGTGTGTAAAGATTGTTGCTTCAGGAAAGTGTGCTATTTTCTCTTCCCCCTCCATTCCCTGTCCTCTTTGGTCCATGGCAAGGGTCCAATTTGTATATCCAAAATTTAGTGGCTTGAATAGCTTCGCATCCCGTCTCCCCTGCATTCTTCCAAGTGTTGAGCTAATTTAGTTTTGGTTTTTATTTGGTTGGCATGTCTACAGGAATGACGTTCAAAGCATAGAAAGTAATACTGGGTTCAAATCTGCTTTGATAACGAAGTTGCCCTCGTGTCCCTTTACCTTAATTTTTCCTGTTAATTAGAGGACAAACATAATATTATTATTATCATTAAATAGTTATAAAACCGAAGGGTGAAATCTTAAGATAATGTTTAATTTGAATAGATCATTTATAAACATCGTATTGATTTTATAATAGTTATAAAATAGTATTATTAATATATAATAATATTTCTTTATTTGGGTGGCATATTTTATTATTTCTATTTTATTCTTAATGATGTTTTAAAATTAAAAGATAAAGAATAAAAATAAACTATCCAAATACTAAAAGAAATTTTATACATATTTTAACAACACAATAGGTTACAAATCATTCATATCTTTTAATCATATAATATACTACAAACTATTCAATATTTTTTAAATATCTATTGTTATTAATTTTACCCTTCTAAAAAATATCTATTGTATCTTTTTCTCACTAGTTTTAAAATACATTTCCAGCTACCGGAGCTGTTACCTACACTGCGATAGGGATCGCAGTATTTTTTTTTTTTTAGAGGCCGGTTGAGAAGTGGGATTCCTGCTAAAGCACTTTCAAAATATATAATTTATTGCCACATTCTTGCTGCACCTCCATAAAATGCCCTTAGGTCCAGCGGTGTTACTGTAGCGTTTTCCTCCACTGCAGCGAAGTTGCACCTTTCCATCCACTATTGTTGGCTATCTAGTTTGCACACGAAATACAGCCTCTTGCATAGGGACACTATCAAGTGGGTGTTGCAAATATTAATCTAACTTAAATGAAAAAACAAACATAGTTCCTTAACAATAATTCATATGAGAATCGAAACTTGAATCATACCTGGACTAGATATAACAATATTACAGTCCTCTGAATTTGAAGGGTTTTCTGCAGTCTTCATTTCACTTAAAGGTTTTTTTTCTAACGTGTCTCTATTATTGTTCTAAAATACATTTTTTTAACGGATTGACCCAATCCAGAATGAGAAATGATTTTAAAATGAGAAATGACTAATGAATTAGATAAATGAGATTCATGTCAAAATACAAATTACATTACTAAATTTCACAGTGTGAAAGTAAATTCAATACAAATTACATTACTAAATTTTACATTGTGAAAATAAATTCTATTAACTCCTGGATTACAGAATCTTAGTATATTTTAGTATTCTAGAATGGTACAATCTAAAAATCAATCTAGATATATTAGGCATCTATAATTTAAAAGCTAATCTAAATAAAAATTTACTTTCTGAATTGTATAATCAAATAGTGTAATTTATATTCCGAATTGAATTCCCTTAATCCAATCTATAAGTCATTTATTATTTTAAAAATTAAAATATTAATTTAAACATATGCTAAATTATACAATCAAATAATCTTCTAGATTATATAATCTAAAAGCATGAAATCACGAAAACCACATCCAACGCCACAAGGCTATTAAATCTTTTCATCAAGATCAATTTTGAAATTCCACAAAATATGAAGGTTGAGGAAGAACTCATGGAGTTGTAGCAAGAATGCATCTAATTTATTGTAGGACATGCTAACTACCCGAACTACAAGTGAGACAAATGTTTTCCAAATTTATTTATAGAGAACATGGTAACGTTTTGTATATAATTTAATATTTTGTAAGTTTTGCTAAAAAAATAATGATACTTTCTCAATAACAAAAGATAACTTATTCTATCAATATTCTAACAGTAGTCTATTTTTTTTTAAAATTAAATTATAAATAAATAAATATATATATATATATATATATATATATATATATATATATTATTACATCATTAGAATAAAGTTGTTCAATAATTGTTTTATCTTAATGAGCTATCAAAACATCATCATTCTTGTTTTAAACTGAACCTTTATTAACATCTATCCTGAGTAAGGTGATTAGAGTGATTGATATAAAATTTGTCTTAGTATGTATCCAATGTGAGTAGTATAAATGAGAGAAAGTATCGTTATACTGGAATTTTATTCGTAATTATAATAATAAATAATTCTTTTTACTACAATACGTAAATCGTATTTTCCTTAACATGATTTTCCTAGTTAAAATCGTGTTAACATAAAAAGACTTTAATAAAAAACTAAAAATTGAGATAGTGTTAACGTAGAAAAATGAAATAAAGATTATGTAAAGTGACACGTAGAAAAATAATTATCCCAATTAATATTAATTCTTATATATATATATATATATTAAGTACATTATTTTGGTATTTTAATTTGTGAAATAATTAATTAATTAACTGTATTAGTTATTATGCATGCACTGATACAGTATGTTGATGATATGATCATGTCTAATAATTAATTAATTAATTAATTAAACGAGTCTATTAATTTAGTATCTCACCCATATAAATAAATAATTAATTAGGTGTATTAATTATTATGCCGGTACAATAATTAATTGATTTTGTATATTAATCACTGAAATTATATTTTAATACAATTTTAACTATATTTTTTTTAAATTGTCATGCACGATTTATTCTTTATTTTTTAGTTTAATGTAATCGTGTTTTTGTTATACGATATTTTTATACGTACTAAGTGAATGTGGTAAAAAAAAAAATAGAGATAGAAAAAAAAAAAGTATTAACAGGTTTAGTCATAAAGCTAACAATGTTTTCAAAAGTTTTTCTTTTAATTGAAAAAGACTATATCTTAAAAAGTAAAACTTCAACTAAAACTTCTGTCTCATTAATATACAACGAGGGTTGCATTTCCCGATACAAAACTAGGATTTTTCTAACATGTTGATTCTTATTCAATTATTAAAAGAAATAAATTTTAATTATAAACTAGGTTAAATAAAATAACTAATAAAATTAACTGGAAAATATTACTATCGCTTTATTTTTCCTCTTTTTTTTTTTCTTAAAAAATCATATTTTATTTTTAATTGTATGAAACAATTGAACATAATTGAACATTATGAGAGATGTATTTATTAAAAAAGTTAAATATTTTAAAATAAATAAATGTTTACATATAATAATATTACTAAAATTAGTGCTACGTTTCACTTAATAAATACAATAATTACTACCGTATTCATTCAAATAGTTATAATAAACATATAATAATCATTAATTACATTTCATAAATATTTAATATTAATGAATATAATATTTGATGGCATTCATTGCACTTGCTAATTTAATAAATTTTTTATACATAATGAACATAATATTTAATAGGTATTAATGAATATGATTAAAACTACATAATAGAAAAATCAGTACATATATAGTAGGCTAATAAATGTGATTAAATATACTAATTTAATATATATTATTAGACATTTCAAGTTGTATTTAAGGATTAATATCATAAAATAACATAATATAACAACATAAATACATGATAATCTAATGCTTAGTGACCACTAATAAAAATAAATAAATAAATAATAAGATATAATATAAATTATATTTAAATTGAAATTTTGATTAAAAGTACATCTAATTTTTTAAATTTACTTTTAATCTAAATTTTCTTACAGATTATAAGAATCATTGTTAACTAACTTATAGAAAATTATTTTTGTATTTTTTATATTATAAAATTTATATAATATTTTTAAATTATATTAATATCTTAAAATATTTATATAATAGTTATTTTTAAGTTTAATATTCTATTAAATATTAGAACTTAAGTTTATGCATCATAAAAATAATAAATATGAATACATATAACATAATATAATAATAATAATAATAATAATAA
>Ga0099825_1000521_pt1 | contig 41515 bp, 25 predicted proteins | sample SiratroredBW_FD_76838 | JGI IMG/M metagenome (GOLD analysis project Ga0099825, IMG submission 76838) | Root nodule microbial communities of legume samples collected from California, USA - Siratro red BW | ecosystem: Host-associated > Plants > Roots > Nodule | place: USA: California | collected...
ATATATATATATATATATATATATATATATATATATATATATATATTCTAATATATATTATTTCCTTCGCATTATAATATACATTATAATATATATTGTTTTTTCCCTAAAAATTGCCCTTTCACCAAATGATAGGTGGTTGCTTTGCTATGGGCAAACGTAACGTAACGTAAGAGGAACAGAAAGAGAATAAAGTAGAAGTTCAAAATATTCTATTAAAGAAAAATAAAAAAGATAATAAAAGAAACATAACAAAAAATGAACACTGAATATGTAAAAATAATATAATGAAGTTCTCAATTATTTAAAATTATTCATCGTGGTTCTGTCTAAGTCTTATCAAACAACTAACTAACATTAATTTCTAACTCTTACCAAAGAACTTACGTTAATGTCATATTTTTCTCATCGTTTCAATTATACGCATCATTAGGCTATTATTCTCTGCATCGCAATTAAAAGTGAGTTTATATTGTTTTGTTTTCAATTTGTATTTTTTTTTGTTGATGTTTGTTTATCGATTTTGAAATACAATTTGTACATATTTCATAAAACACGTTGTGTAATAATATAAAATAGAATGAACGAATTCATCTATGCATACCATTTTAGAACATTACAAGATCAACATTTCCATTGTAATTTTTAGAATTGTCATTCTATTAATGACTTTTTTATTTTTTATTTCATAATGATTATTCTATAATATATATAATTTGGAAAGGTCATTTCAAAATGTATATATTTATATTTACTTAAACCTGTTTTTGATTCTCATATATTTATTAACACGTAATTTTGATATTTATAATATAAACAATTTTAATACAACTTAAATATATCATTTAATTACTAACGTAAAATGATAACATGTTTTTAACATAATAGATGTTAATTTGTTTTTATTAAAACTGTTATTAACATCCTGTTTGAATAAATAACTAGCTTTGTTATTTAAGGCAAACATGACTACCTGCTTGTTAAAAACTTTAATATATTAACAATGAATTAAGATTATTAATTTTGAAGAAATAAAGGCCAAATTTATAATGAAATTTTTATAAGAATCAAAATTACACCATCATAAATATATGACAACAAAAAAATAAATGTAGTCTTTTACATTCTATAAAGTTAATTTCAAAATATATTTTTTACATTCCAAAAATAATCATTTTAAAATTGATCGTATACTGCATAAAAATATTTTTATATTCAATATTTTAATGATTATGTTATTTTGGTTCTAATCTGTAAAATTTTAATAATACTGTATAATGAATTTTTAATAAATTACAAAATAAATAAAACTATAATCTGCCAGACAAGAGGCCCTCTGAGTCTGGATACATATATCTCTATTTCCTTTTCTTTCAACCATCTTTTTTTTGTTTCAAAATAACTTTATAATTTCATCTTCAATTTCAAATTGAAACCATTCATTAAACAAATTCGATGACTTTATATAATAGTTAAAAAAATTAGAAAACCCTTTTAGGAAAAATATTTTTTAAAAAATGGTATATTTATTAATTAGGTAGGATATATTTAACAACTGCCTTGTTTATCCAAGTGTCCTGATTGGGCCATCAGACCCACAGTCACTAATAAAGCAATCTCATTTCTTTTTCATTGCTTATTATGTTAATTATTATTATTATTATTATTATTAATCATATAATATAATTATTTAAATGGATTAATCACTTTAATATACAGAAGGGGGTAAAAGCAAAGTGTGAATTTAAAAGTTTTAATTAAAATCTAAAGAGGCTTAGTTGATTTGTTGCGTTTTCTAAATCATCTTCTAAAAATTATTGACCACTCCATTAATTTTATTTTTTACTTACATTATTAATAAATTTTACCAATACATATATGAAATTATAATTTTATATCATTACAATAATTTATGTTAAGTTTTATTAAAATTAAACATCAATAAGTCAAATAATTTTTATTTAAAAAATATAGATTGCCTATACTTAATCTTATTATTAAATAATTTTAAATTAGTATAATCTATAAAATTAGTATATATAGATTATATTTATAAATATAATCTATATATTAAATAAAATTTCAATTGAATGATAATTTCTTTTAAAAAGGCTTATACGATATCATAATAAATACAATATATGTTCTTCTGCAATCATGTTTAATTTATGTAACAATAAACAAATATTAAATTTATAGTTGACTTCTGCCTACGGATTATGTTTTATGCATTATAATTTATAAAATATATATTGCTATTTTCTTACATAATATATAATTAGTTGTTTGATGTAGTAAACATATCTAATTTATTTATTGGTTAATAATATTTTATCCTCACAATTTTAATTTATTATATTTTAACTGTATCAATCGAGGTATCTGAATGTGATAAATATTCAATTTTAATATTTTACATACAAAATATTACAATGATACATTTTTAATTCTTAAATATATTATAAGTCACTATCATTGTCGTCTCATAAAAAAAGTAATTTCGTTATATAAACACAGTTTATATTTTTACTGAGAATATAATTCATATGTTTTTCTACACTAATATAATTTATATCGTATTCTATCAATAATATTTGATTTTACATTTAGTACAATAACAATTTGTTTGTTATAGTTTGTAACAAATATTAAATAAGATTAAAATTTGCTTTATTCTTTATACTAATTATGTATGAACAATCATAATTTAACAAGGAATTAAAAGATACAGTGGATTTATTAAATTTAGCTGATATATATATATATATATATATATATTAATGTGGCCTTTCAATTTCTTTAAATATTTTACAAAAATATGAGGTTGATAAATGATAAATACCCGCCACCAAACTAAGAAATTGAGAATTAGAAAAAGAAAATGAATATTGTCTTTCGATTTTTCCAAAATGAGAAAAAAAGAAGGAAAAAATAGTTTGGATCTAGAACAGGAAGACCAGGCAGACCCAAAAACTTCTACTTCACTTCAATTGAAGTCTTTCATCTTACGTTAAAGTCCATTGTTGCTTCTTCTTCTGTCTTCCTATTTCCTAACCCAAATCAACTAATCCTTTCACTTTCCATTGTTGATCTGTGTCTGATTCAGGTTTGTCCTCTCACTTGCTTTGGACTTGATGATGACTCTGTCTTCACTTGTTATGTTTTTGTTTCATCTCTTTAGATCTTCTCTGAGACTCTGATCTGTGGTTGGTTTTGTTTGCTGCCTGCATTTTCACGCGTAGTGGTAGTAGTAGTGTCGTGGATGTAATGGGGTTCGATTTTTCATTGAATCTTGACGAAAAAACCATTTGGGTAATTTAGTTTTCGGGATTTGTCAGGAAAAGTGAGAATCTTTTGTCACCCGGAATCATGAAGTTTCTATTTTCAGCCATTGTTGTCCTTTGGGGTGTCTGTGACCTATTGGTGGTCCTTGTTCACGCAAATTCACGTTTCCCTGAGGAAATGTATAGTTTTGATAGGAACTCCCATGTGACCTATAAGTATGATCGCATGAGCGAAGTTCAGAAACAGTGTGCCTCTGTGGTGTCTGCTTCATCTGAATTGAGATATGAATATAGTGTTACTGGTATAAAAAGAGAGTTTTCTTTTGTGAATGGGGATTGGAAGCAGGATGGGGGTAAGTCTCCCATAATGCCATTTGATGCTAGCAAATCTCCTGGTACCTTGTCTGAAGACCGTGCTTCAATGAACTTGGTCTCATTTTGGGTATCGGATGTTGATCTTGACCACCGTTTGAAGAAGTCAATTCCTATCAATGGTTTCATGGTGATTGGCATTACTAGAGATGGTAGTTTTGTGGACAATTCATATGATGGGAATGCTGAGTTTCGTTTGTGGCCCAGCCATTCTCAGCTCTCAATCCCCTTTCAAGGGATTTACACTGAATCAAGGAAAAATGGTGGGGAAAGGGTGTTGTGTTTGTTAGGGAACACTATGCTTCCGACTAGAGAGGCTGACCCTGCCAACCCCTGGCAATGGATGAAGAATCCGGGTGACATACCGTTGTCAGAAGATGATCAAATTCTGCTTGTTCTTCGGTATCCAATGACATTCACATTAACAAACAGGGTTATCAGTGGAGAGCTAAGAAGCTTGAACCGGGAGTCCAATTCTAAATACTTTGATGTTGTTCACATATCATCACAGTTGGGCAAGTCAGCAAAGTACACATTTGGCTCACAACAGATTGTATCCAAAGCATGCAATCCTTACCCTGTTAAAGATAACCTGACGGATGATGGCATTAGTGTCTACAAAGGGGCAAGGTTTTGTGAAATCCTTGAAGAAATTACTAGAGATAAGCCTTTGTCTGTGGTGCCAAACTGGAGATGTAATGGCACAGATGATTTCTGCAGTAAATTAGGTCCCTTTTTGTCAGATAAGGGAATCAAATCAACGGATGGAGGCTTTCAAGGTGTTAAACTTTATATGCAGGATGTTATCTGTGAGCAAGAAGCTAGTAAGAGTAATATTGGTTCTTCTAGGGTATCAACTGTTTTCAGAGCAGTTTCTCCATCAGAGAATGAGTATGCTGTAGCAAAAAGATCTGGGCCTGGCAATACGTCTCTTGCTGCAGAAGGGATTTGGAAGTCTTCTAGTGGACAGCTTTGCATGGTTGGTTGCCTAGGAGTTGTTGATGCCAAAGGGAGTAACTGTAATACTCGGATCTGTATGTATATTCCTACCACTTTTTCCTTAAAGCAACATAGTATTATTTTGGGAACTTTGTCTCCCATTAGTAACAGTAGTGCCTTCTTTCCCCTATCGTTTGAGCAACTTGTGCTACCTTCAGAACTCTGGAACTATTTCAAGCTCACTAACCCAAATTACAGTTACTCCAAAACTAATTTGGCTGGTGCTGTCCTTGAAAAAAGTGAGCCCTTCAGTTTTACAACTGTCATTAAGAAATCATTGCTAACATTCCCCAAACTTGAGGACAATGAGGCATTCCAAGATAGTCTGTCTCTTCTTGCAGAAGATCTCACTTATCATGTATCTGGATTTCCTGACCCTTTGTCTAATGTCATGACCCCAAGAGTTGACATTCAACTGGAGATTCTCTCCATTGGTCCCTTGTTTGGACGCTATTGGTATTCTAAAAATGGTTCAACATCTGAACAGGAAACGCCATATCATGCCATGGCTGCTGAATATACAGAAAAACAACTTCTTATAAATGTATCTGCACAACTCAGTCTTGCTGGAAAAGGTTACAGTAACTTCTCTGTGCTTTTTCTGGAGGGTCTTTATGATCCACATGTTGGAAAAATGTATCTAATTGGTTGCAGAGATGTGCGAGCATCATGGAAGGTCTTATATCAGAGTTATGATCTTGAGGCTGGAATGGACTGTTTGATTGAGGTGGTTGTGGCTTATCCTCCTACCACAACTCGGTGGCTAGTTGATCCCAGAGCTACTATATCAATAGAAAGTCAAAGGACTGATGATGATTCCCTTAGATTTGATCCAATAAAACTCAAAACGTTTCCAATCATATACAGGAAGCAACGTGAGGATGTTCTCTCACGCAGAGGTGTTGAAGGGATTCTTCGACTCTTGACACTTTCATTTGCAATTGGCTGCATTTTAAGCCAACTGTTTTATATACAGCATAGTGTGGATTCTCTTCCATATATATCTCTAGTGGTTCTAGGTGTTCAAGCTCTTGGCTATACCATTCCTTTGGTCACAGGTGCAGAGGCAGTCTTTAAGAAAATGGTTTCTGAATCTTATGATGTGTCATCTAGTGAATTGGAGAGCAGTGAGTGGCTCCATGTCATTGATTACGCTGTGAAAATGCTGTTGATTGTATCATTGCTGATAACTCTGCGACTTTTTCAGAAGGTATGGAAGTCTCGCATCAGATTGCAAACACGTTCCCCTCTTGAGCCACATCTAGTCCCTAGTGATAAAAGGGTATTTCTTTGTACCTTCTTCATGCATGTGATAGGGTATGTTATTGTTCTAATAATTCATAACACAAAGACCAATCAGAAGGATCTTGTAGGAAAGACATATTTGGTTGATGGAGGAAATTCTCATTCATTGCCAGGATGGTTAACAGAATTGGAAGAATATGTAGGTCTTGTTGAAGACTTTTTCTTGCTTCCTCAAATTATTGGGAATCTACTCTGGCATATAGATTGCAAACCTCTCAGAAAACTCTATTTTATTGGAATCACTGTGGTCAGACTTCTTCCTCATATGTATGATTGCATTCGAGCTCCAGTTTCAAATCCTTACTTCTCTGAGGACTCTGAATTTGTCAATCCAAATTTAGATTTTTACTCCAAATTTGGGGATATTGCTATTTCTGTGACTGCTATTATTCTTGCAATTGTGGTTTATATTCAACAAAGATGGAGCTATGAGAAGCTGAGTCAGTTTCTGACATTTGGAAAGTATAAGCTTCTCCCAACTTTCAGATACCAAAGATTGTCTTCCAGGTCTGGTGAATCTGAACTAGTCCCTAGTATCAATGGTGGTGCTGCAAAAGACAATGAGCAAGTTGATGTAGAGTGATGTAAACTTAAGAACTACTGACTAACAACAACTGTTGTACGCCCATGTATGAAAAGTAGGTAAGAGTTTTGGGTGGATGTATTATTTTGTATGAGGTTGCTTACGTACTGAATAATCAAGTGAATTTTGTTGTGGTTTTACACTCTTCAACTTCTGATTCTTTTATCTCCAAACAGAAAAATTGTATGAAGTATAATCAAGCATAATATCATACACTTTTAGCTTCCTGCATTCTTTGGATATAAACTGTCAACACCCAAAACTACCCCATAGAATTCTATGTCTTACATGATAATATATGTTTTTGGCATATGAAAATATCATGGTTTTGTTTAGTTCATATAAAAAAGTTACTTATTTTGTAATCTTTATATGACAAATTCTTTTTATAAGATAGTAACATCATACCATTTAGTTAAATAGACTAAAGGATAAATAAAACTTGGTAGGAACTAGAGTAAAATTCATTATTTTAAGGTATTATAACATGTGTAAGCATATGTTATTAGCTTGATAAACTTTTCGTTAATGACGTGAGTTGTGTTACTGCATAATCGCATCTTGATTTACTGTTATTTTGCCTTATTTTTGAACTGCATCTTCTAGAAATTGAGTTGAGATGCTTGATGGCTTAGCAAAACTTATTTGAAGTAAAATGAGCTTAAGAAAGGTTTTCAGGAGGGTTATAAGCCACTTTTATATGCCTAATCAAATACTTTCAATCTTTAGCTGAAGTGTTCATGGGATAATACAAGTTTAAGATTCTCTGTAAATAGACTGCAATAAAAGCTTTTGTAGAAAAAATAAAACTTAAAAATTTAAATGTTTTTGTCTCCTATAATTTTCTAATTTTGCTTTTCATCCTCAAAATTTATCTTTTAGTTTTTTATTCATAATAAATTTTTGTTTTGTTTTCTTTTCCCGTGTTATCTAATCATTTTGTTTCACTTTTCAAAGTCATATTAAACAAATTTGGAAACCAATAACAAAAGAAAAAATGAATTAGACAAGAATTTTTTTTATTAAAGACCAAAAACAAAATTTAAAAATTTATAAGAGATTAAAAAATTCAAAAAAAAATTTAATTACATTTTTTTGTTCTTTAATATAATAAATTAGTCCACACATCTTAAAGTATAAGTCGATATCAGATGATGAGAATGCATACGAGTAATACCTTATTTTAAAATTAAGTATTAAGATGATTAGAATGCGTATATAAACATCCATCTGTTTATATATTTGTCCTCGTTGTTATACACATATCAATTTTTAATTAGAAGCCATAGTTTATTAAAACTTATTTATCTTTACACCTTAGTTTCATCCCATTTTGAAAACCTTTATTTTCTTAGCTAGACAATCTTTCCTTCTTTCTTAATTGTTATACTTGTTTAATATCTAAAATTGTTTGAGATGTCGGAAAATATTTTTCTTTTTTTTATCATGACTTTAATTACTTACATACGAGTAATACCTTTAATATTTTTGATTTGTTAGTTATTTTATTCACATAAAAATGTCTGACTTTCAATTTCAAAGTGTTAAAAATTATGAATTCTTAATTTAATTAATAAAAGGTGATTGTTAATTTTAGTTAAAAATTGTTGTATTTCAAACAATACTTAAGGGGTTAATCAAGAGTCATTATGAACTAAACTATACTTGTTTTAGTCAAAAGTGACTAATATTTAGTTTTAACTGAGTGATTGCATTTCAAACAATACTCATAGGATTATGAGTGACTACATACCCAAATAATACTTGTGTGTTGTATTTCATAGTATTACTCTGCTGCTTAGTGTAATTCAATATAATGATTAAAAATTGGATGTATTGTGCTATGTCAGATGAATCAGTACAAAAAATACAATGTGTATTTCTTGTTCTCTTTATCTCTCTTACTTTATATATTATTATCATTTATATTAATCTAAGAAAGAGAGTCAATATGAAAATTAAGTCAGATATTTTTAATCAAGTGATTTCGTTAAACTAAAAGTTACATTTGTCACATCATCAAACACAATCCTTATTAAAAAAATCGTTGACAGATTGTCTTTCTCTAGAATGGAGAGTCAATATAGAAACTAAGTCAGATATTTTTAAACAAGTGATCTCATTAAACTAAAAATTACATTTATCACATCATCAAACACAATTCTTATTAAGAAAAATCATTAACAGATTGTCTTTCTTTTGTATAAATTATCATTTAAATTATTATCATGAGATATTATTTAAGAAAAACTAAAATAAAAGACAAAAGCATAATTCAACACTTCAGTACTTTTTAGTGGTTTTTTTTTTTTTTCTACAATTCTAACATAGAAGATCACTTTATTGCTTACTTAATATTTTCTAGTAAGACATATAAAATCATTTCCTTTTCTTTTTTAGTACTTGAAAGAAAAATTGAGAGATGACACATATTTATTTTTTTAAGGTTTCTCATATAGTTTTTTTTTTTTATTTGCAAGAGAATGTGTTATTGTTTTATCTTTGAAATTAGAGAGAATGATACTGTAATTTTCTTTCCTTTAGTTAAATTTATATTATAGCTCATTGTTTGTTTTATTTCTTTTCATTTTATTTATTTTAGTTGAGTTCTTATGCTGGCCCATTTTGTTTTGCATATAAGCGCGATGGTGAAAGTATATTATATATCAGTAACTAATTTTTTCAATCTTATTTATCATATCTAATGTTTCTCCTTTTCTATTTACAGGTGGATTGAACTCAATTGAACACAAGTGAAATTATTCAATATTTACAAAAAGTAACAAATGTCATGGTTGCTATGAGATTTTAATTATATATAATTATTTATTTTTTATAATTATTTCATATTTATCTAATTATTATTTAATATTTTGTTTTAATATTTATATAATTATAATTTATTTATTTATATTTGACACGAAAAAAAATGTGAAGTTTGTTTACTTACTAATTGATAGTGATGAAGGAAAGACAAAAAAAATTTACATACTCAGTTGCGTATTCAAATAGGTATCAAGATAAATGTTTACTTCATATGTAGGAACAATCAAAATCCACATTGACCCCACTCTTTCCTATCATGTATATGAAATATCATATTCTCCCACTACAAGACCTATTTAAACTAGTCTTAATTTGGTTCATAAGTAACACGAGACTTTGTTTTGTTGTACATAAAACATTAAATATAAAACATTAAATGTAAAACCTAATATTCTTAATGTTTGGTATATTACCAAACTCTCTTCCATGTGATTTGCCATAGGTCTGGTCCAACTGGTTTTATGGTGAATTTTGGTGTGAACGATTAACTCCCTTTGTAGAAAAAAGAAAAAAATAAATAAATTGCACTGTCAGTATTTCTCATGCAACAATACCCTAATAGAACCAGCATCATGAAGTTGGACCACCACGTATGCTAAACTTTCGATTCGATCGTCCTAACCTTGGACTTATTCGGGATACCCCACCTACTTTTCTAGATAATGACGCCTTCTTAAATTCATCAACATCTTCCAAGTAAACCTAATTACTCATTCCGAAAAATTTCACAACAGAATTTAATTTGTATTCCATCTTTTTATGTTCATCTCCTCCCAAAGCATTTTCCATACAAGTGTATTTAAAACTATAACTAATAGATACAATTTCTGAGTAGATAAATGTATGAACAATCTAAGTTAAGTAGACTTCACTGTGATAGAGATTGATATCTGCCAATTTGTCCGAGAAAGTGAAAACTATTACATTTAATGAGATTCAACTTTCAATGTAAAATTCGGTTGTAGCACTAACACCGGCCATTAAAACGTAGAAGAAGTAATATCATTATCGGTAACCAAAATGGCATGCATGCATTAATGCAACGGTTTGACTTGAGGGTCTCTCATAGCATATACACCTTCCACCTGCTATGTTCATAAAGTTTTGACCTTTTCCTAATTCAATGTGAGAACACAATAGGGTAAGAGAATTCTAAGTTAAACACAAAACTTCCACATAAGAGAAAGTACACAGGTATATCTATATATATATATAACCATAGGCTTTCATTTCCGTTGTTATGAAAACTGGAAACACATCTGAAAAACTAATGTTCTTTTTTCATACTTACTTTAGCACTTTCTCTTGTTGGTGTACATTTCAACTAGCTACAAATAACACTGTTCTTCATAGAAGTTTGTGTCTGCATGCGTGAAGTTGCAAAGGTTGTGGTGGTGTGGTTTCCTTGAGAGGAGGGCATGGAGGTGAGTGATATATACCGAGCAAGGAATAGTTTACATGCGAGCAGTTCTACTGCATGGAGAAGGAGTATAATGGAGGGTTTTTCGAGGTCATCGCATCATGAAGAGGGAGCTGATGAAGAAGCTCTGAAATGGGCTGCACTTGAGAGACTCCCCACTTACAACCGTTTGAAGAAAGGGCTGTTGACCACTTCACATGGAGTCGCCAATGAGATTGATATAACTGAGCTTGGATTTCGAGAAAGACAGAAACTTTTGGATAGGTTGATCAATGTTGCCGAGGAGGACAATGAGAAGTTTCTGATGAAGCTCAAGGATCGGATTGATAGGTAAAGAGTAAGGAAGAATGCATTGATGCTGCTTCTTTCCTATCTTTTTTTATGTTTGTCTTTTAGCATTTTTAGTTTTGTTTACGTAGAATGATCACTGATAAGGTCTCTTTTGTGTTTTTATTTGTTTCTGTAATTTACTTTTTCAGAGTTGGGATTAATATTCCAACGATCGAAGTTCGATATGAGCACTTAAATGTTGAGGCAGAAACTTATGTAGGAAGCAGAGCTTTGCCCACTTTTGTGAACTTCGTGACTAATATGGTGGAGGTATATTTGGCAGATTCTAGCTCTGACTTTTGTGTTTGTTTTTTTGAGTTGATTTCACTCTCTTACAATTTTTTTCTCTCTGCTGTTTTAGAGTGTCTTTACTTCTCTGCATATTCTCTCAGGCAAAAAGAAACATGTTACTATCCTTAAAGATGTCAGTGGAATAATCAAACCTCGCAGGATGGCACTACTTTTGGGTCCTCCAAGTTCAGGAAAAACCACACTCCTTTTAGCCCTGTCAGGGAAACTTGATCCAAATCTTAAGGTGAAAAACAATTTCCATTAATTTTTGTACTGTTTTCACTTTTGTCTATTAGAAGGTGGTGGTTTTTGGTTTAATTTAGATGCCTTTGTTGTGTCCTCTAGGCATCGGGGAGAGTGACTTATAATGGGCATGGATTCAACGAGTTTGTTCCTCAGAGAACAGCTGCATATATTAGCCAGAATGATGTTCATATTGGAGAAATGACAGTTAGGGAAACCTTGGCATTCTCAGCAAGGTGCCAAGGAGTTGGAACACGTTATGGTTAGCCATTTGCTTTTTCTTTTTAATCAAACCATGCCTACTTTCACCGTACCGATTTATTCCTATCTGATGTGGGGCTTCTCTTCACCATTTGTTATGATCAAGACTTGCTATCTGAGTTGGCTAGAAGAGAAAAAGAAGCAAAGATCAAGCCAGACCCGGATGTTGATGTCTACATGAAGGTACAAAAGAAGCTAAAATGATCAATTCATGTTGCATTAATTTAAGCTACTTCTGTAGCCATGGATGTAACATCTCTGCTTCTGATTGTCTTGTGATATACCAGGCAGCTGCAGCTGGAGGCCAGGAGGCAAGTCTGATAACAGATTATGTTCTGAAGGTAACACTAGAATAATGTCCTCTCATGCTTCAAAGAATAGTATAAATATATGCTTATGGTGCCTTAAAATATTCTAAATTTATAGTTTCTATAAAATTTTCTATGTTTTTTGTCCCTACATTTACTAAAAGTAACATGGTTTTAGTATTTTGTCAAGGACTAAAACCATGTTCTATGTTAAAATGTAGGTACTAAAATGTACAATTCTTTTGCAAGAACTAGAATCGAATAACCTATTTCCTATTTTACTCTAAACATTATTATGCAATGAACAAAGTATTTGCTTTTAATACCATGCAGATTTTGGGGTTGGATATATGTGCTGATACAATGATGGGGGATGAAATGTTGCGTGGTATATCTGGAGGACAAAGGAAACGTGTTACTACAGGGGAGATGCTGGTTGGACCAGCAAATGCTCTATTCATGGATGAAATCTCCACTGGTTTAGACAGTTCCACAACTTTTCAAATTGTGAAGTCTCTCAAGCAATATGTTCACATTCTAGATGGAACTGCAGTTATCTCTTTACTCCAGCCAGCACCTGAGACTTACGAACTTTTTGATGACATTATTCTCATATCTGATGGTCAAATTGTCTACCAAGGACCCCGTGAACATGTTCTTGAATTTTTTAAATCTGTTGGTTTCCAATGTCCTGAGAGGAAAGGTGTTGCAGACTTTCTGCAAGAAGTAAGTCAAAGTTTTTCTTTTGCATCTCTCGTTTGAAGTTTTTTTGCTGAAAGCCATGCACATAAAGCTGATGTCTTGTCACAGGTAACTTCGAGAAAGGATCAAGAGCAGTATTGGATGCACAGAGATGAACCATACAGGTTTGTAACTGTTACTGAATTTGCTGAGGCGTTTCAGTCTTTCCATGTTGGGAGGAGAATTGGAGAAGAGCTTGCAACTCCATTTGACAAGTCCAAAAACCACCCAGCTGCGTTAACCACTCTAAAGTATGGCGTGAACAAGAAGGAATTGCTAAAGGCTAATATCTCAAGAGAGTATTTGCTCATGAAAAGGAACTCATTTGTTTACATCTTCAAGCTGTTCCAGGTGAGTTCTAGTGACTTTATATAAAGACAATAACAACTTTTAATGTACATTTTTTTTTCTGTTTTACCTTTGAATGGCTACTACACTCTCATACACCTCACTATGTGTCTATCTTTCTGCTAGTATGAATAAATGCTTTTGAATTATAATCGTTCAATGCTTATATTTGAAACTATAATGATTTTGCTTACATGGTTTCTACTTTTTGATTTTTCTGTCTGTGCTTTACACAGCTTACAATCTTGGCAATATTGACCATGACAATGTTTCTGCGAACTGAGATGCATCGGAATAACTTGGGTGATGGAGGTGTTTATACTGGTGCTCTATTTTTCGCTGTAGTAATTCTTATGTTTAATGGATTGGCTGAGATTTCGATGACCATTGTAAAGCTTCCTGTTTTCTACAAGCAACGAGACCTTCTATTTTATCCTTCATGGGCATATGCCATTCCCTCATGGATCCTCAAGATCCCTATTACATTTTTAGAAGCTGCTGTTTGGGTGTTTCTCACCTACTACGTAATTGGATTTGATCCAAATGTTGGGAGGTAAACGAGTTCTCTTCATCTATTTCGATTGAGTGAAGACCATTTATGCTTTATTTGCTTGTAGTCTTCACTTTTGGTGTGAACTCTCATTCTTTGTGTAGGTTTTTAAAGCAGTACCTTGTGCTCCTACTGATAAACCAAATGTCTTCTGGTTTGTTCCGGGCTATTGCAGCACTTGGTAGGAACATGATTGTGGCTAACACATTTGGGTCCTTTGCACTTCTCATTCTTTTTGCATTGGGTGGCTTCATTCTGTCAAAAAGTGAGTTCAATTAACAGTGCCATGAAATTGTTTTTATCATCTCATAATGGTAGTTGATACTAATGCTTCTTTGTTTAACTGTCAATGAAATAGATGATATCAAGGACTGGTGGATTTGGGGTTACTGGATTTCACCTTTAATGTATGGACAGAATGCAATAGTGGTGAACGAATTCCTTGGAAATAGTTGGAACCACGTAATTTCTTTAACTATAGAGATCACTTACTTTATGTTAAAAAACGTATAAGCCTAATATGTTTTGCTTTAGAATTACAGTTCATCCCAAATTCAAATAAGACTTTGGGAATTCAAATTTTGGAGTCGCGTGGATTCTTCACACATGCATATTGGTACTGGATAGCAATTGGGGCATTGATTGGATTTATCTTCCTCTTCAACATTATGTACACTTTGGCTCTCACTTACCTAAATCGTGAGTAGTTTCACATTTGTTTGTTTAAGATTCTTGTAGCCAAGCAAAACTTGATTAACATGTGTGCATTGTTTTTGCAGCATTTGATAAGCCGCAGACTACAATAACTGAATCAGAAGGTGGTACGGCTAATGGGAGAGCTCGTGAAGAAGAATCAAGTGATATATCTTATTTATATCTTTCATGAAAACTCAATGCATACGTACTACTTTCAATTCAGTATATGTGCTTAAGTGAGCTTTTTCACTGTCATGCAGAAAGTTCTGGAAGTGCCAATTCTGTTGTGAGTTGTAGCCGCGAAAAGAATAGAGGAATGGTTCTTCCTTTTGAACCATATTCTATCACATTTGATGAAATAGTGTACTCTGTTGATATGCCACAAGTAAGTCATTTGAAAGTTATAGCTAACATTTGGGTTGCTAATAGTGACTTTAGTTAAATTTACCTTCTGTAAAAAAAAATTAGAACATAATCCTTGGGATTGGCAGGAAATGAAGGATCAAGGTGTAAGGGAGGACAAATTGGTGCTTTTGAAAGGTGTGAGTGGTGCATTTTGTCCTGGTGTTCTCACAGCTTTGATGGGTGTAAGTGGTGCTGGTAAAACTACATTGATGGATGTTTTAGCTGGAAGGAAAACTGGTGGGTATATTGAGGGACACATAAAAGTTTCTGGTTACCCCAAAAGGCAAGAAACATTTGCTCGCATTTCTGGTTATTGTGAGCAGAATGATATCCACTCTCCTCATGTTACTGTCTATGAGTCCTTGGTCTACTCTGCATGGCTTCGTTTGACAGCAGAAGTTGATTCCAAGACTAGAAAGGTTAGCAACAATTTAAGTGTCAAACGCAACTTCCTATGGTTTTTTCTTTTTTTCTTAAAGTAATATCGTCCAAAGCAATTGACAAAGTTAATGTGTTGTACTCTAACAAAGAGAATTTGCTTTTTGATCTCAAGTGACTTGACAAACACAAAATGATTGTTGTCACTTATGGATTTGAATATGGTTGTAGATGTTCATAGAGGAAGTCATGGAACTCGTGGAGTTGAATCCACTGAGGAACTCACTGGTTGGCTTGCCTGGTGTGAATGGTCTCTCAACAGAACAACGCAAGAGGCTAACAATAGCAGTTGAATTAGTGGCTAATCCGTCCATAATTTTCATGGATGAGCCTACTTCTGGGTTAGATGCTAGAGCTGCAGCAATTGTTATGAGAACAGTCAGGAACACAGTTGACACGGGAAGAACAGTTGTTTGCACCATCCATCAGCCAAGCATCGACATATTTGAAGCTTTTGATGAGGTGAGAAATGGTATGATAAGATATATGAAGATGTGTTTTATAGTTCTTCTCTATTAGGCTTTGTGTTTAACATATGCTACATGTTATTCTAGTTATTCCTAATGAAGCGTGGAGGACAAGAAATATATGTTGGGCCATTGGGACGCCATTCTAGTCAATTGATCAAATATTTTGAGGTTGGTTGCAACTTCGATTCAACATTATTCAAAGTAGATACCTACATTTTTGCTAGTATTTACTTCTTTTTCATTCTTTTCCATTGGCCAGAGCATTGAAGGGGTGAGTAAAATCAAAGATGGCTACAACCCTGCAACTTGGATGTTGGAAGTCACAACTCCAGCACAAGAACTTACTTTAGGTGTTGATTTTCATGAAATATACAGAAATTCTGAGTTGTATAGGTAAGCTAATATGCATAGTATGAACTTTTATTAACTATACTTACATATACACACATGTATGTGTATGAATTTATATTGGACAACGGCTTAAACTATTATACACTAATGACTATTCTTCAGGAGAAACAAGCAACTTATAGCAGAACTAGGCAACCCCGGTCTTGGCTCAAAGGATCTTCATTTTCCTACTCAATACGCTCAGTCACTTTTGGTTCAATGTCTAGCTTGCTTATGGAAACAGCATTGGTCATATTGGCGCAATCCACCATATACTGCTGTGAGATTTCTATCAACTACTGTCATAGCTGTGATGTTTGGAACTATGTTTTGGGACCTTGGAGGCAAATAGTAAGTCAAATTTCTGTAACTTGAAAATCATACATCAAATTTAGCCAATTTTGTTTTTCTATTCAAATTTTGATTCCTTTCATTGGCTGCAGCTCTAGCAGACAGGACCTATTCAATGCCATGGGTTCAATGTACAATGCTGTTCTCTTTGTTGGCATCCAAAATTCTGCCTCAGTACAACCTGTAGTAGCCATTGGAAGAACTGTTTTTTATAGAGAAAGAGCTGCTGGAATGTATTCTGCATTTCCTTATGCACTTGCACAAGTAATAAGATCACTTCTTTCACAAAGGAAAAATAATTGCAATATAATTTACACACTCATTTTAACACAACTCACTCCTTTTTGTCACAGGTTTTGATAGAGCTACCTTATATCTTTGTGCAAGCCACAACATATTCTGTCATAGTTTATTCCATGATGGGGTTTGAATGGACTTTGGAGAAGTTTTTCTGGTACTTGTTTTTCATGTACTTCACATTGTGCTACTTCACCTTCTATGGCATGATGACTGTGGCAGTCACACCAAATCACCATGTTGCTTCGGTTGTGGCATCTGCATTTTATGGAATTTGGAACCTCTTTTCAGGATTTGTCATTCCAAGACCTGTAAGTATTGTCAACCTTTGAATACACAACATGTATGAAAGGTTCAAGATTTATGATGATCTCACTTTTGTTAACATTTTTGTAACAGAAAATTCCTGTGTGGTGGAGGTGGTACTACTGGGCATGCCCTGTGGCATGGACCATATATGGATTGCTAGCCTCACAGTTTGGAGATATAAGCAATGTGATGGAATTAGAAAATATTTCAGTGCAAGAGTTCTTGAGAAGTTATTTTGGTATCAGACATGACTTTGTAGGAGTTTCTGCAATCATGGTTTCTGGTTTTGCAGGGCTTTTTGCTGTTATTTTTGCTGTCTCAATCAAAGCCTTCAACTTCCAGAGGCGATAGATTAGCCCTTTTTTTTCTGTGATTTTATATGTTTTCAAAGAATTTTTTGGTAGATTACTGTAATGACTTGTGTGTTGTTTGTTTCTCTATTTATAGGAAATATATTTTAGAAAAATAAAGATCTATCTTAGAGTAGCTTCAAGAATATTTTATTTATATACTACAGCGTGTATACATGTAGAGAAAAAAGTGAAAAAAAGTATTTTAGATTTTTCTTGAAGACACGTGCTCTTTCGTATTCTTCATTTAAATTTGATTTTTTTCTTTTATATTTTCTTCATTTTTAATCAACTCCTCCTTCTTCAAATTTAAATCATCAAATTTAAATCAAACTTTTACTTTATATATGAACTTTGAACACTGCTAAATGTTTTACATCATTGATCATTGAGTTTATTTAATACTTGATACATTCTGATTAGTTTTAAGAATATATATAAGACACAAAAAAGTAATTTAAAATCTAAATGACTTTTAGTAATTATGTTTCTCATAAGGATATGTTATTTATTCTTAATTCTTACTTTGTAAATAACATATTCGTCAAGTTCTTGAAAGAACTCTCGAGATCAAGACTAATGTGATTTATACAACCATTACTCAAAAGTCAACCTTTTTTCAACTTGTTGGATATGATGTTATAAATGCAAACAGTAATATTTACAATATATTGGGTTAAAGTTTTTTCATGTATCATGTAAAATAAAATTATTTACTTTTACAATATTATAAAAATCACATAAAATACTAAAAATTCTAGTTAATATCTTTATGGACATTTGTTAAGGGATTATAAATAATGAGTTTTTATTAGAAAAATATAAGTGTATTTTCTCATGATTTATATCTCATACAAACTCTTTCACTATTTTAATTTTTTAAACAGTATCATATAAGTATTGATTAATTTGAACTTAAAAATATCTATAAAAAAACTGTAATAATTCTCTTGTTACAAGTAGCTTGCTAGGTTATATCCAAAAAAGGAAACAAGCAAACCAATAAGGTAAAAAAGAACAACTAAATTTCAAAAACGAATTTCATGACAGAGATTATGTCTATTTTGTTTGTAAAATGATTAATCCAAATAGTCTCTTCAATTGTTTTCATAAATCCATATTCTTAGTCTACTCTGAAGTATTAATTTCAGCATATAATTTTTAATGCTAGTCACTTGATATTCTTCTATAACTGATTTTCATATTCATAGGAATTCATGCAAGCAAGTAAAGAATAGAAAAAAGTGAGAGGATTTAGAGAATCTAAAACTTTTACTTTCTGATAAAAAAAAGATGCAGACGAATAATCACAATTCACGAGTAATACATAATTTATACAATATGAGTTGTTGATTAAGTCATGTGTGTCAACTTTTAGGTATAACTATCAATAAACAGATTCTGTCACTGATTCATTAACACTTAGAAGAAGTTATATGTAAGGTTGATCTTTGTCCTAATATATGTTTAGTTCAAACAATCTTAATCATCTAATTTCTCTATAAGATTCTATATTTCTTAATCGAAAAAGTTGAGATTTGAGTTATATACTTCAAAATATGTTTTTGTCTTCAAATTCATATTGTTGGGTTCTTAATACACTATTATACGATTTTTTAAGTAATTGTTATAAAAATAAGTAATTTTTAATTATAGTAATTTGTGATTAAATATAATAATATGTTTTTTTACTATAATTAGTAAATTATAATAATTTTTTAGTAGATGAAAAATTATAATCACTAGTCAGTTTATTATTGTAATTTAGATTTAGTGAATTTGAAATTTATTATTTACCATTTTTGTCAACATGGTCGGAATTATATTTTATAAGAAATCACGTTTTACATAACTTAAATGTTTTACATATATGTTAAGAAATAGAGATAATTTATGTTTCTTTTTCAAAAGTTTTGAATTTCTAACTATTTTAATGACCATAAAAATGAGTCTCAGGATCATAGAGATATTATTTGTAAATCCTGCAAGTGCGATAATATAAATATCCTCAAATTGGGATGTAAAAATTTTCTATTTAAAATAGTTGTTTAAGCTTCTCTTATATATAAAAAATTTCATATTCATAGTTGTTACTAGTGCAATCTAAATAGGGATCTATAATACTTTTATTGAAGATGGATCTATTAATCTAAGATTGTTAGAAAAATTCCTAATAAAAAAATCGTTGTGCGTTGTTTAGAAACTAAGAAATTTGAATATTTTATAAAATAAATTCTAGAAATAAAGAATTTTGGTTATGTTATTCAATTTGTTTGACAATGATAAAAATGATCATTTATTCAAACAAAAATTTAAATTTTTTATCCTACTAGAAAATAAAATTAAAAATGCAGAAATTTCAATTTAAACAATCAAAGTTCTTAGAATGTAAAACTTTTTTACATTTTCAGTAAAAAAATAATCTTTAAAATTTTCAAATATTTCATTTAAACAAACATTAAAAAGAATTTAAAGAAGCCTTACTTTATGGTAGTCAAGGCCTAATAGAAGTGATTAGTTCTACACGTGAACTTTAGATATAAATAATTAAAAGAAATTGCAGCTTCTTAAAAAAATAAGTAAAAATAAATAAATCAGTTTTAAAGTGAAAGATAAGAATGTCTAATTAAAGTGAAAAATAAACGTAAGAGTGTAATAAGAATGTTTATTAAATAGTCACATCACTAAGTGTTATTCGCCACGTTAATTAAATTATCCACTAACTAAAGTATTTAAAATTAGATAATATGATTAAAAATCGAATTATAAATTTGCGAAATTGTAAAAGATAAGCTCACAGAACATAAGCCTAACATTAAAACACCTAAAAAAAAAGTCTCAAATCTCAAATATGAGAGTATGATATTAACTGACATAAAATTCTCTTGTATAAATATAAAAAAATAAAAATAAAGGATGTCAAAAAATAAGGAAAAAAAATCTGCAAAACTCTGAAATTACGAAAATAATTTTGTTTTCTTACTTAATATACTTTTTCTGTTGTAAATCTAAATATCAATGCAATTTATATTAAAAAAGTTAACATTTCATTCAAAATTTTGAACACCATTAACTTTGAAATTCTTTTAAAGATTAAAACGGTATTTATTTTTACACGAATGGAGTGAAAAGTGAGAGATATATCAGATGAAGATATCAAAGACAAGATAAAACAAGAACAATTGAAAGAAAGATCAGAGTTTTTCACATAATTTTTTGTGGGACATGTACACAAGATTTATTTAATAAGGTCACAATTTTATAAGCACCAAACATACGGATAAAGATCTCTAAATTAAGGGTTCAACCATTACATAAGCGCTTACGTAATAAGTTCAAAGCAATATATATATAATTCATCCTATTTTCAAAACTGATAATCTAAAATCAATAATCTAACAATGCTAATCTAAAAAATTCCAACATGTCCATGCCTTTATTAATTAATGTTCATTGAGAATAACCAAACATCGTAGATTCATGAATTGCATGACAGAAAACTAAAGAAAAAATGACTCTGACCAATATTAATGAACTCAAAAACAAAAAAGCACCATGCAAATACAAGGAAACCAAGTGAAAAACCAATATTTTGTGATGAATTAATGCAGATGCATGAACTGAACACAAGTTTCACTTCTCATCAGCATAGTCTATGCCACAGAATGCTTTGATTCGAGACTCAGATTGAAGAGCCTTTTTTGTTGCGTAGAAACGTAGGTATTCATAATGATCAAATGCCCTATAACGTTTTGGATGTTCTTCATCAATAAGCTCTTCTTGTGGCTCAACCACCTTCCCACCAAGTGAAAATAGTCCCATCGAATATCTTTCCTTCTTTCCACTTATAATCACTCGGTGTTCACAGCAGTTTATCCTATCGTTGCTCCAAACCTGATAATAAATCAAGAACAATTCCACCATTCTGTAAAATTTTTATATGAAATTTTCGTTGCTATATTATATATAAATGATTCATGACATTTTTATTTATTGGATAGTTTTGTTAGACGAAAAAAATGTGTTGAGAAAATTGGAAGAAAAAATATCGTATTAGATCAAATAAAAATAGAGAAATGTCATACTTATATAAAAGAATGACATCATCATCAACTCAAAACTTTAAACTATTGGATTTGTAGGTTTTATTTTTTATACATTGTTCAACTTTTTTAATTTTATTTGAACTGAAACTCAGACTTGAATACCTAACAAAAAAACGTACCTTAAATGCATCTCCTGCGAGGATAAGAAACATGAAGGGTGAGGGATCAATATCAATCCACTCTTCATTTTTCAATTTTACTTGCAAACCATTTACATTATTCTGATGCAAAATGGTGAAGAAGGATGTGTCCGTGTGAGCATGCAATCCCAAATTATTTTCATCCTTCCGGGGGAGTCTGTACTTGAAGCTCCGAAGCATGTACTTGGTTGATTCCAGAAGGGAATCACAGTGACTTTGAACCACTCCATAGCCATCAAAAACCATTCTTTTAGTCACATGGTCCAATTCTACAAGCAGCTTTGCATAGACACTCATAGTCTCACTATTCACAGCATGAAAAAATTAGGACAATATATAGAACAAAAACCTTATTTTACTTCCACTCAGATAAAGAGATATATGACTAGAAATGTAAATAAATAAAAAAAAATCAAACACATACCAGAAATGATCATATCCAGCTGGCCACATTAGTTTGGTGAACTTCTGAATTTCTTCCATGGTCAATGGATCATTGATCCCTAGGGATTCATATAGAGGGACATGAGCATTTTGTCCGTAGTAACCATGGTAGGGTTTGTCACTGATCTTTTGCATTTTTGTTTCCAATGGAAGAGCAAATTGTTCTTCCATTAGAGTGAAAACTGAGTTGTAAAGCTCCATAGGAACTTCATCATACAAGGCATAAAAACAACCATGATCCTCAAGTGCATTCCGGATCACTCGGCATGCTGAATCCCACTTTTCTGTACCTGGTTTCAACTCCTTATCAGTGAAATCTACAACAGGAACCTCACAAACTGTTTGGGAATCCATCATCCTAAAATATTTCTAACCTTAATTTCCCCAAGCAACTACAACTACTAGGTTGCCACTGTACATCAGATTTATATATAGATGTATCTCTATGCAGGTTTTAGGCCTTTGCTTTTCTGATTTACTTAATAAATTCTTCTTATTTTTTATATGAAGGAAAGGTTTTTTTTCTTTTTTCTTTTACATGAGATAAAAACTTAGGTAGCAGTGAGTTATATCCAGTGACCACCTTGCATAAAGGAGGGTGAAAATATAATTTTGATTAAATAATAACGTCAAAGATTTGCTGAATTTAAATTATAAGGGAAATAAGTAAAAAAAAAAAAAAGGAATAATAAAAGTAGAAGACGTGTTGTTATAGGGAAAAAGTGGAAATTTTTCTGCACTTAATTTAGATAAGTGAAAGAATACACTATGGAAATAAATAAATAAATAAATAAATTGTATAAAAAATATACAATTAAATATTAAATTTAAACTACTTTACTGAATTACTTTTTCATAACATATAAAACCGTTTATTATTTATTTTTATATTACAAAATATTTAATTTTAAGAAGCTAAAGCAGAAAAATTAAGTTCCATCTTTCCCCTATTAAGAGGGAAATTTTATATGGTCCTAAAAATTTTTCTTTCTCCCCGTCTCTTTTTTTTTTTTAATAATAATAATAATAATAATAATAATTTTTTTTTCATTTTTCCTAATTTCCATTACATTAAACTAAATAAAGTTAAGATCCCCATTCTCTCTGACGCATCCAGAAATTAATTATAATTCAAGCTAACGAGTACGATGAGCAATAATTCTGATAATCATACACTTTTAAAATCCCATCATGTTTAATTAAGAATTATAATATCCTTTTCAACCAAATTGGATAGTATTCAAAATGAATATATAGAAAAATTATTTATGGATGAAATTTAGAAGGAATGAAAAGGAACATAGTGATGCAAGCAAAAAAAAGTCAAAGAAGCATAACGTTACTCTTTCCCTCATGCTTTGCGACATGTAATATAGACAAAACTCAAAACTCGAATATTGGAGACAAGAGCAATTTCTGAAATAATGGGAATTATAGTTCCCATGGTACAACCTACATCGATTAAAACAAACCAGAAAAGTGTAGGAAATAGATATACGATGATGTTGTTAGAAAACAAGTGCATGGAATTTTTTATGATACCATTCAACCAATCACAATTAATTTGTAATTTCACAGAGTTGATTCTGTTTCTTGTGATTATATTTATATCACAGCTAAGCCTATTGGAAAGTCTTCCAGGCCTAGAGAATAGGGCACCGTGTTAAGTGAATGGCTCAAGGACTCTCATTAAACCCTAAACAATAAACAAAAACTTAGGTTTGAAGGCCATTTTTGTGTGCATCAAAGATCTTTACATAATATTTTTGGTGAAGTATTTTTCATATATAGATATAATTATGAGATTAATCCTTGAATTATAGAAGCAGTTAGTTGGTGAATGTCCTTTTCGAAGTAAGGATTTCTTAGTTCTTGATATTGAAAGTATGTTTTATTTAAAGTTTTGTCTCACTTTCATTGTGATGAGTCACTTTAAGCAGATAATATATAATTAACAACATTAGAGATATAATATTTTATTAAAAATATATTTTAAGAATAATTTTTGAGTCAAGCATATGTACTTTTTACCACTTAAAATTTAGTATTAATGTTTTTATGTAAACAAACTATAAAAATCAATGAAATTGATTAAACATAATTTAGTTGAGTAATTAATTTGGTATTATTTTTAAATTAGCCTATTCTGATTAGTATATAGTCTTTTGGTAAAATTTAAGATTTTTACAAAATTATAAAACTTATTTATTTTTATATGCATATATTTAGACGTATGTCCAAAATTATTTTCTTAAAAAATAAATTTTAGTTATAATATGATGATCGTTAATAAGACTTTTTATTTTATATATAAATTACAAAAGTACATATAATAGGCGTATTCTCTTCACGTAAAATATTTTCAACAATATTTTTCACCTTTTCAAATTACACGAGTAATTGACTTATAAAATATATTTTATGATAAAATAATTTTAAATTATTTATCTATTAGCAACATAAGTTCTAAATATTTTGTGCATTGTATAAGTGCATCTCTATACTATTATTAACATTGAATTGCTGTTCTGTGATCGATGTGTTACTTCTTTTGAAAAAACTTGGAGATGTTTTTTCTTCACTGAATTTGCTTATGCTAAATGGAGTAATTTAAATTTACTCAGATAGAGTTTGTTTTATTAAGTCATTTTTTTTTTTTATATTCGTCATGAATAATGTTTCCTTTATTTGAGTCTAGCTACATTAGTGGGGAAAGAACATGACTCCATTGAATTCTATAAGTCAACAACAGTCATTATGAACTCCATGTGTTTAGGTGAATAACAAAGTCTAATTCTAAATTTTCTTATAACAATTTCACTGGAGATCGAATTTATTTTGGGCAAGTTGGCGAAAAGTAAAGGCAGATTTTTTTTCTTCTTCAGCTCTCTTTTCTTAATTCATCTAAATATATATAAGATCAAACAAAGCTAAATATATAAGATTAAACGTGAAAAAAAGTAATTTCATGTCTTCTAAATACAAAACTGGATCAGTTGTAAAAAAACTTCAATCAAACAAAAGGTAACGATTTTAATGAGATTTTTTCGCTTGTTATGAAAATATTATCCATTAGAGTTGTCTTGAGCTCAATTGCTACTTTTGATTTAAAATTAGAACAAGATATGAAAACTTCTTTCCTTCACTATATAAAGCAACCTAATAATTTCACTATACAAGAAATATTATGTGTATAGACTAATAAAGACCCTATATTTTTAAAGTAAATTCCAAGATAATGGTACAAGAAATTTAAATTTGTTTACTTCCGACCTTCGTTAAAAAAATTTCTGATAATATTATATGTTGATGTAATGTTTATTGTTGCAAATGACATTTTCAAAATAAACAAGTTAGAAAATATTTGGGTAAGTCATTTCCTATTATTCTGTTAAATATTCTTTATATATGGGTTATGCGCGATCAAATAAAGGTGAAGAAATTTTGTTTGTCAAAATTACATTATATTGAATAGTGATGACAAAACAGGTTAACATAATCCATTTTAACTTAACCCGTTATTGGTTTGTTAAAATTGTGTTAGCCTGTCAGTTTTTTTTACAATATTATTATTATTATTATTATTATTATTATTATTATTATTATTATATATATTAAAAACACATTTAATCATGTAAATATTTTTTAAATTTAATTTAATTGAGTAAACTTTGATAATCATGTTAATTAATTGTGTTTGACTTAAGTTGGACTAAAGTCCCTTTTAAAAAAAAAATCAAGTAACTTGTATTACATTATTAAACTGTATAGGTCAAATGTTAAATGAATCTTTAGGTCACGAATTAGTTTAGTTGAACTTTTTTAAATAAGTTTTTAGGCTTAAAAACTATGATTAAATCTTTGATCCTGTACATTTTTTGTAATTGTGCTTCTAAAATTAGTTTACAATATCTTCAAATCAATAAAAAGAATACAATTTACGGTTGTTTAAAAAATCTTGAGACTTTCTATAAAATAATTCTACAGACTTTAAATAAGATTAATATATCACAGACCCAGTTATAGTTTTTTCTATTACTTTGGAAACCTAATTTAAAAATGGAATTAATTCAAGGACCTTTTGATTAATTTTACTAAAATTAAATTATCAGAGCTTTAAGATATATTTATTATTACGATAAAAATGCTTCTATTATGCATTCGCTAATATTGATGAGAACAAAAAAAATTAGCTGAAAGTGGGATGTAAATAAATGTGGTATATGTTGCTAACTATCATCCATTCGAAATTATTAAAACTTCAGATCTGAACTAATTATATTAGATTCTCATCCTTATTGATATATCCAAGTTTCACATCTCTCTCAGTCAAAAAAAGAAATTGAATAAGGAAAATTTAGGATAACATTCTTAAACAAACCTAATTGAATTGTCTTGTTTCTTCTGTGCTTGGTTCCACACAATAGACAGCTAATCCTATAGGAACCATATCAAACATTGTGCTGCAATGACACATCGTGGTACCACAATTAATCTCTGCTAATTATATTATAAAAATTAAAATTGTGTTGTATAATACCATTATGTACTGAGAATAATTGTACGAAAGTTGATTAATTTGTAGTGGTCCACACACAACTTGTTCATATGATAAGAACACATGATGTTACCAGAACATGCTTCCCTTTTTCTAAATTAACTACTTATTTTACTATATTTTACTAAATGGTCCTCCAGACCAATTAATCAATCATCATCATTATATTTAACATAACTTAAGCATTCATATCCATCTTTCAATAACTCATACATACAAAATTTAATATAAACAAATTTTAATTTTTTATATAAAAGAGTATTTCATTTTTAACATTATCTTCTAGTTGTACTTTCTTCTGTTTTTTATTAAACTAAAAAATATTCATTCTACCACATGAGTCACTTTCGTTTTCACATTTAGGGTTTTGCATTGGAGCTTCTCCCTCCCAGGGATAGAGCATCACTCTGGACTATAAAAATGGAGGAAACCATACAGAGTTTCATGGTTCAATTCTGTGGTTCATTGTCATCCCTGCATGTAAGACCATTCTTACTATAAATTGTTTACAGGTATGATTAAAAGACTTTTTTTTTTAAGTTCTTTTTGAAAAGAAAAATAAAAAATTTATAAATTATGAGAAAACTTATATCTTATATATTAATTAATTTTTGTTTATAAAAGTTAAATTCAATTTCTCTTCTTAGTTTCCTTTTCTAAAATTATAAAGAATTTCATTTCAAACATAATTTTATAAAAGATTGTTTTGGAAGAGTCTTCCATTTCAAGTTTAAAGTTTTGCACTTTTCAGATACATAGTTCTGCAATTTTCTCTTCTCATAAAAGGGGAGAATTTAATTTTCACATATTCTTAATATAAAGAACTATCAAAGGTTGATTAAAATCACCAAATCATAGTAATTTTCAAAATTAAATTAATATAGACTGTGGCTAAACGTTAAACCGCAAATATTATAGTGGCAAAAGTCTTTTTCAGTGGTTGAGTGTAGTATCATTCTTTATTATTCCTCAAACATCAAATCATTAGGAGATACAAAATAGAATAAATAATATATCTATTTATACTACAATTCAATCAAAATCACAAATGAGCATTGCTTTTTATACTAATTATTACATTAAAATAAGCCCAAAAAAGAACCTGATGTTGATACCCAAACAACGTTGTGTAACTTTTGTAACAATTGGTGTAATAAACTCCATAACACAAGCCCAAAACAGAGCCTGAAGCCAAAACCCAACTAATTTTGTTTCCTGTGTCAGCTTGATATGCTTGTTTGTTTCAAATCACAAAATGTTCTTTGTGACTCCATAGAACATCAACATTATCATATTTACTATAAATGGCTTCAAACCACCTCAAATTAAGCATTACCCACCAATTTTGCAATCAAATTAGAGAAGGAAAAGTGAAAATATGGGTTCAGAAGACACTCTAAAGCTTCCAGTAATCAACTTTACTGACCTCAAACTAGAGGCCAAGGGTCCTAATTGGGAGGCAGTAAAATCCCAAGTCCACAAGGCACTAGTGGAGTATGGTTGCTTTGAAGCAATTTTTGATAGAGTTCCTATAGATCTTAGGAAAGCCATATTTGGTTCACTTCAAGAACTCTTTGATCTCCCTCTAGAAACAAAGATACTCAATGTGTCTAAGAAGCCCTATCATGGTTATGTTGGGCAATATCCTATGGTTCCACTTTTTGAAAGCATGGGCATTGATGATGCAAATGTATATGAGAAAGTAGAAAGCATGACCAACATCATGTGGCCTAAGGGAAACCCTAGTTTTAGGCATGTACCAAACAAATTTCAAATACATATTTTTTGGAACTTGTGTTTCATTTTAACTCACTCTTTATTTGTCTTTTAATTTGGCAGCAAAACTATACAGTACTTCTCTGAGCAGCTATCAGAGTTGGATCAGATTGTTAGGAAGATGCTTTTGGAGAGCTTGGGTGTTGAGAAGTACTTGGAGGAGCACATGAACTCAACCAATTATCTCCTAAGGGTTATGAAATACAAAGGCCCTCAAACCACTGACACAAAGCTAGGCCTCACCACACACACAGACAAGAACATAGTGACTATATTGTGTCAAAATGAAGTGGAGGGTTTGGAGATTTTGACCAAAGATGGAAAATGGATAAACTACAAGCCTTCCCCTAACAGATTCGTTATCATGATCGGTGACGCTCTTCATGTAAATTTTATTATCTTTTGTCATTTAAACAAAATAAATTTATTAAGAATTTAAGTGTGAATCTAAATTTTATTGAAAAATAATCTTATTATTAGTTTTCAGATCAATTCGGCAATAGTTAACAAACCGACTATTTGAACAGTTTGAGAAACAATCTTACTATTAATATCGGATCAGTTCGACAATGACTAACAAATCGTTTTCAAGTAGTTAGTTTGTTGGTCATTGTCAAACTAATTCAAAGACTAGTAATATAATTGTTTCTCAAACCATCTTCAAATAGTCGGTTTACTGAAAAAATTTAAATATTTATTGTCTTAAGATTTTGAGGTAAAAGTGATATCAATTTCTTATCTAGATCGGTTTCCAATAAACTAGAAATGATTCGGAGTTATAACTAGTAATAGATACACTATTCACTCAAAATTTTAATTCTTGGATGACTATGAAAATCTTGCAGGCATGGTCAAATGGGAGATTGCATTCTGCCTTTCACCGAGTGATGATAAGTGGAAATGAGGCAAGATATTCTGCAGGGTTGTTCTCTATTCCAAAAGGAGGGAGCATAGTAAAAGCTCCAGAGGAGCTGGTGGATGAGGAACACCCTCTGCTTTTTAAACCCTTTGATCATGTGGAGTTCCTCAAGTATTGCTACACTGAAGAAGGACAGAGAGATCAGTTTGCACTGCGCAGTTACTGTGGTGTTTGAGCAGCCATTGTGTTGTGTTCAAATGTTTCCCTATGCAATTTACCTTGGACTTAATAAAACCTTGTATTATATGTGTTGCTTTGAGTTTCTCCAATTGAAAGGCAAAGCGTCACGTTACGTGATTTGGTGATTTTAATCAACCTTTGATGGTTCTTATTTTGGCAACAGTGGGAACACTAAGAAATGAGTTTCCACAAGTTGGTTGATACATATGTTGAAATATGAAATTTGGCATATGTTTATATGTTGAAAAATGAAATTTAGCATGTGTTTAGTAATGAAAGGGCACAGTCATAGCAATAGCGATTTAGACAAAACTAACATTGATATAATAAACCAAGAATCTATTGACTAGGTGATATGATGCAAAATAATGGTGATAATTTATCTTATGTTTAAATATGAAGCCCAAAACATTATACTACAACATTAAAACACACAAATTTATTATTTTAAAATGTTGAATTATACATTACCTCGAATCTTTTTAACTGAAATTATTCATAATTCATTAGATATAAATCTTTTCAATTATAAAGAAAATTGGAATTAAGAAAATTACATAATTCTTATGTTCGAGCACAATAGGTAACGATCTCTATATACTTAACATATTTTGTCTTTTATACAATACGATTTTCTATTTATATCATTTTTATTACATTAACTTATATATTAAAATATCACCAACTAACATAAGTTTTATAATTCTCATGTATAAAATATAAAAACAATTATGATAATAGCCTTCCTCATTTGTGCTCGAAAAAACATAATTAGAATCGATCGTCATATTTAAAGTATTGTTATTTAAATTTAAAATTTTATTATAATTTTATTCTTAAAGGACGTTTAAAAAATTAAGACATAAAGATATAATTGTCCTTTTTTTTCTATTTCAAAACAGTTTACAAAATAAATTATTATATATACCGGAACAATTATTAAGATAAAAGAATAACATTTAAATTAAAAAGTTAATGTGCAAGGATATATACTAACAAGTCAGAGTGGAGGTATGTCTCAAAAAGACCCTATGATGGAATAACATAAAGTTAGTGCAGTTGCCTCTTCAAAAGATTCTATGATGGACTCATATCACTGAATATTATAATTATACATTAAAAAAAAAGTGACATGTATTTGGAGTTATTCCAAATGCAATTAAATAATAGACCCACAGAGGTTGAGCCGTCTTCGTAACCACAGATTCGTCCCCATCATATCGATAAGATTAATCATAACCATATTCCCTTAGATTGAAAAGACATTGATCAAATGAAACATTTCATACCCTTATGATTTTTTAGTTCTTTTGCCACCCAACAATAATATATACTTCTGAAAAATCATCATAGATTTTCTGCTCCTATGGTGGGATCACAAAAGAAAAAGATACACAAACCCTCTCCTCCTTACAATGTGTTAATATATTATAATTTCTTCCCTCTAACAATGCCACTTTGGACTTCATATCACACTTTGAATCTGAAAAGTTTGATGAAACATCTGCATGTCTTGTTAGAACACTCTTCCACAATATCATGATTGAGGTTGGTTTTGAAATATTGGCTAACAGACAACCTTAAACGTGGCATTTGACAAAATTTGTTTAACAATGTCCTAATTTGGTTTATTGGAAAGAGAGAAACAAAGTCCTTTCATATAGTTAGTAATTGCATTAATATGTAACTCTATAGTTACAAATCATGTCAGTTCAAGTATAGTTGTGATTTCTAGAAGCACTTTGCCCGTGCTTGAAACACATAAAGAAGTTTTGCTATGCTCCAAACGAGTAACCAGTTATTTGTTTGAAGTTTTTGCTGTCCTATGCTTTTTGCCACTTCAATCACCTTCATGATGGAGTCCTTTAAACTACCTTAGGATTCACTAATCAATCATCGATCTTGTGTACTATATCTATAATATTCCTAGCACGCCACAGAACACTTTTTTGTCAAAAGTTTATGCTTCATGCATTGATACTTATATTATACAAAACCAACTGAAGGTTTGGTGCTCTAAACTTGCATTATTTTGGAGTCAAAACTGAGTTAAGTGAAGTTATACAATTCATCATGCATCTCTTTAGAACTATGATAATTAGCATTTGGAATCTCTTATGTGATTTATGGAAAAAGAAAAAAAAAAAAAACTAAAAGCAGACATGTATATATCATGCTCCAATAGTTATTTTGCATGCTTAGTACTTTTATGTATTGGCATTATCTGATTCCATGTGCATAAACAGACAATGGACCATCTTCAACTTTAGTTTCGTAACGTCGTATGTAAAACACGGATGTTCAGACACTGGAAAAATTCAAGCTTAGGATCCTATTGTCAAAGAATTGTGGACCATTTCTTTTTAATTAGTGCCAATCTAATCTGTTAAGTTCTTTTGACCCTTTTGTCTCTATCAGATGGAATGGTTCGTTGATAATCTTGGTGAAACAATTCACATCTTCATTCCAATATACATGTATCAAGCTTTATTACCAATAAAATTTGATCAATGATGTCTTTGGTGGTAAGAAAATTCTACAATGTTTCAGAACTCATTATAGTATAACTAATTCATATCCTTTATAACTATATATCATGAGATATAATATTACGACATTTTCTTCAAGATTATTAGCTATTTTCCCCTTTAATCCAAAATACTATAAGAGGAAGAAAAAAATGATATAGGGAATAATATATTTTATTCTATTTTATTAGCTTCTTCAGATATGATAGAAATACTATAAGAAAAATTCTTTTTGAACTAATGGTTTCTAAATTTAAAGAATTAGCAACTAAGTGATTAGAGGCTAAATTTAAATTTAAATTTGAAGTAGTTAAAATATTTATCCTTAATTTTGGAGATTGATTTAACAACTAGATAATTCAGAAACTTATTTAATAATCATAATTTGAAAGTTAACAATATAATAACTAAATATTTGTTGTCTTTATATTAGTTTCTATTTAATGATTTTTTTAGTAAAATAATATAACTATTATTTTTGTGTAGGAATTAAAACCTGTATGTAACCCTTATCAACAAATGTACATGTACGAGTTTATGAAATAATAACGCTAAAATGGAAACGAACAACTATAAACAAGATAGTCCTAACATTTTTAAGTGAAAAATAAAATAAAAAACAACCATGCACTAAGATCCACCATGCATGGGTTGAGGGACTCTATTATTGAATATTTTATGATACACCAAATTTATAATTGAGTTTTATCCATTGTTTTCAGCTTCTAAAATGTCAGAATGGGGGTAAGGCTACAAACTCAGTTTGGATGAGGATAAAAAGATTGCTTTAAAACATGTTGGAGACCCTAAACACTTACCTTATCATCCCCTTTGCACATGAAACTTCCTTTTCACATGCTTACCTTACCTTACCTAAACACTTACCTTACCTTATCACATGTTTACATAACATTAGTATAATATTTTTTTTATCAACAAAATAATATATTTAATATATAAAAATATTTAAGTACTCCAACCCATATATAATAAAAGAATGTATCATCAAAATCTTACACGAATATTATTTACTATAGTTCTAATATACAGACTAGATAGATGAGGACTAACAGTTAAACAAACACATTTGCAAGCCGTTTGTGGCCACTAAATTTTGAATATTATATGAGAAACCTTCAATATTTGATCAGTGTTGTCTACATTAATATCAGGTACTAACATCGAATCTTCGTAGAGGAAACTTGTTTTCAGTAACTCAAAATCTTTCGCTTAGCATTAGTGGAGCAAAACAATAATCAAAACAAAAATAATGAGGCTGCTACATCAAGGACTATTTTAGGCTTTTGTTCAAGCCATAAAAAACATCAGAAGTCATGATAAAATCAAAGAATTGTAGCACAGCCTAAAAACAATCTTCTCGGCAACCTACATATGATATAAATAGACATAGACATGCATTTTAATGTACATATGTAAAAACACACCAATTTGAATATGAAAAGTTTAATGTCTATCTAGATTGAGATTAAATTTTATTGACAAACATGAGTTGCATAATTTGCACCAAACATCTATGTCTATGTATTAGATTATCCTTATTTATCAATGAAATTTAATCCCAATCTCCAACTGAAATATTTTGCATTAGAAATTATATATATTTTTTCTATTTTTGTTCCTTCTAATTTATTTAATTTTGTAGCTTGTCTTATGATAATTGCAACACCATTTACAATAGAATCGTCTTACTCTAAATTTTTTGATGGACTATATTCCACATACCATGTGCAAATATTGAGATAGTTATTTAGGTTGGACAATATTTAATCCATTTTATCCATAAAAGTGCTTTTAAACTAATTAAAAATTATAAAAAGTTAAATAACACATGTGATATTATAATGTACATGTACATATAAAATAAAAAAATCGTGTTCATCGTTTGTTCATAGTTTCTCTCTTTTCTTTGGAGCCAACCATAATTATTTTTTACCCTCTCCAACTTTCTTGGTGTTTGTACCCTAACCAAAAAAATCCAAATTCTGTTTAAGCAAGCAACGGGCTTTTGGAATTTTTATTTTATAATATTTTTTTGTATAATATTTTTTTCTTTTTGTCTTTTATGGCTAGTACAAGATTAGACCAAGAAGGGTCAAAAAAGTTCAAGGCTACGGGCTATGGCTATGTATCTAGCCCACTTGAAAGTCGTTGTTCTGGTCCTCCTTTACATCAAACAAACCGTTAATAGACGAAGAAACCTTAACCGCAGAGAGAGCCTTATTGAAATGCTTTGCTTTGGTGCCAAGGTACTCGTTCCAAGTCACCGATCGATAAAGACAGGGCCTACCTGGGCCTACCAATTTCTCATTTGGACTGATCTCCACGTTTGTTGGGGGCCCATATAGGTAAGCAACCGAGAACCTTTGCCAGCTCCGGTTCACCCGTACCCGATGGACCACACTCGGGTACAAACCGTTTGACAAAATGTGGAGCAGATCGCCAATGTTAATCACCAACCCTCCGGCAACCGGCGGCACCGCCACCCACCCTTCACCGTCCTTGAGAACCTGAAGCCCACTCACGTTGTTTTGGTGCAGAATTGTGAGCAGTGTAGAGTCCGTGTGGGCCGCCAGACCCATGGCTCGATCCGGATCCGGGCAACTCGGGTAAGAATTCAAATGTAGGGCCGCGCAAGCCCCGTTGAATTCTCCTCTCGGCCCGGCCCATTTAACCTCTTCCTTTGAAATACCAAGCGAAGCCAACACAAGGCACATTAGCTTCGCTGCTAGTTTTTTCATGGCTGCTTCATATTCTTTCACAATCTCACTGCAAATCATTACAAAAAGAAGAAGCTTTAGAAAATTTTAAAGTTATTCATATGACCCATTTCTATAATATTATTTACAACATTATCAATTTTTTCCTTTTCTCTCAGTATCACGTCTTTTTTTTTTTTTCATTTTTAGCAGCAAATGAAAAAATAAACACACTGAGAAAACAAAAAGATGCAAACTTTACCGTCAAAATACATACCCATCTGAGAAAGTAACAAGATGGTAAAATTTAGCATCATAAATTATTAGGTTATTCAAAATCATTATGGACCATAGGTCTAAACTTTTAACTAATCTTTAAATAACATATCTTATCCAAGTTAATAAAACTTAATTACATATATAGTGTATGTGTAGATTAAAACCACCAGATATATATATAATCTTGGAATTAAGAAGATGAGAATGGGAAGCAAGTGGATATAGTGAGGTAGATTCTCATAAGGGTGGGTCCTTGGCTGTCATTATAGTGATCTTTGCTAACTGCATTAGGCTGAGAAAAACGGGGTTCAAACTTTAGTGGAACCTTCACCACAAAAGGGTCTCTTTACTTCCCTTCTTTTCAAACCAGACTCAGAAGAACATCTCATAAAGAAAACCAAAAGGAAAGTTAGTACTAAGATTTGAGAATTGGTATGTGTTAGTTAGGGTTATGTGATAATCTGGTTACGTACCAGTATTTAGCATGGTCTTGGGGCCAGAGTTGGAGAAAGAGGTGTTGAGGGGAGTCGAGAATGGTGAAGCACTCAGACCACATGAGTTTGGGGAAGAAGGAGGAGATGCGAGCGCGGCCATAGCCGGAGACGCCGTCGGGGGAGCGAGCAGCTTTGAGCTTTTGGTGGAGAGGAAGAGAGAACAAGGCAAGACAAGCCCTCTGAATGTCAGTGAAGAGGCTCATGGGGATGCCATGGTTCACCACTTGGAACACGCCCCATGTTTTGCATGCATGCCCTATGAGGGTTGGAGCATTAGGGTCCTTCAAATCGATGACAGGGACATTCTTGGTGGTGGTGTTATTAGAAGGGTAATCACCAGCATCATGATGATCAGAATCTGGTTGTGTCCATGCATAAGAATCTGGGAGGTGTTCTTGGAGAGAGGTGAAGTCAGGGTGCTTGTGGTGAAGGTACACAGGGTGAGCCTTAAAAGCTTCTGAGAGTGAAGGCATGGTGGAAGAAAGAGAAAGAGAAAGAGTGAGTGTTGAATGAATGCTATTTGTGTTGTGTTGTGTTGGTGAAAGATATGTGTTGAGAAAGAGTGATGTGTGAAGAGGGTATATATAGAGAATGGTGCAGAAGATGCCGACAATGTTTAACGTAAGATAACCAAAACCAACCAAACCAGACATTTTGAGAGTAATTTTATTTTCGATTTTCATACTCTTTTTTGTGCCACTCACATTTTTCTCTTTTCATTACGTCATTTCTTTAAGATACAATTAATTAACACATATTGCTTCAAACTATAAATGATCAACAGGGAGAATCTTCTATTTTGCAAAAACATGGGGTTATTTATGTAACCAAGTTATTAATATAAGCCTTAAAAAAGTTTATAATGATAAAAAAAATCAAACCGAATTGTACTACCTTGTTATTAACTAATTATTATTTTTAGAAAGGATTAGCATAAAGGAGGATTTGATGAAAGTTAATTCATTTACTATATTTGCGTAGTTTTCCTGTAAAGCTGTAATTTTCTATTGTTAACCATTTTAATTATTAGGGTACATCGGAAGAAACTGGTTAAATAAGCCTTTTAGTTCATGTAAATATATTTTTGTTCATTTTGAGTTGTTACAAAATAATTTGTCAGTTTTAAACTTCTGAAGTTTTTTAATCGTGGTTTTTTTTTCGTTAACTATATCTAATTTAATATTAAAAATAAAAAATTGGTTTTTTAAACACTAAAAACATATTGAAACCAAATTTAAAATACTTATTTTCCCATATTATTCTACATCAATCTTAATCCTTGTATATCTAATTTTTTTCTATTTTTTTATTTTAAGATAGACACCGCGATATTCATATTAAAACGAACAAGAAACTACTTCAAATCCAAAATCATAAGATAATACATTTATTTTGTTTTGGGAGTCTTCTCGAGTTCAATTTTATTCAATATGGAACGCAAACTTATATTTGGAATTCTCACAGACATGTTATAACATAAAAACTATAAAAAATCTCAATGTAAAAATAAATTTATTAAATAGGATAATATTGTATTTTAAGTAATATAATAAACCTTTTATTCTAATTAATTAATTTATATATATCAACATCCATGAGAATTTTACATCTTAATCATTATATTGAGTTCTTTTATTTTTAGCTTATGAGAAACTTATAAATTAAACTTTCACAAGTATGATTATCTTTGTATCATCTTTGCCTAGAAAATTAACTAACCCTTGGAGATAAAGGCCTAATTATTTATGAATATTATTTTCATATAGAAATAACTAGTTTTTGCATAGTACAGATGCATAATAATAATAATAAAAAAAAAATATGTACAACTATCAAAGTTAAGAGGGACAAGGGAAAACATGGACAAGAGAAAGAACAAAAGAAAAGGCAAAGGAAAGGTTAGACATAGTACATATTTGCTCACAATATGGTTCAAAGGGAAGGCAAAATTACAAAACACTTAAAATTATTCTTTTATGTCTTTCTTTTTATCACACTATATTATTTGTCACATCTCAAAATTTTTTCTTTCTCTTTCTTAATGTCTATTAGCATTAATTATATATGCATCATTTTCCTTAGGCAAAGGGTCTCAACAATAGAACAGGGCCCCTTCCTCTACATGTGCCTCTGTCTTGAAATATATATAAAAAAAAAATCATAATTAAATAAACTAAACTCTTCCATTCGAACTTGGATTTTTGTGATCCTTCCCCATCACTAAAGGACAATATATATAGGGCCATTTGAGTAGTCACCATCTTCACTACAGAGTAATCCTCTATACATAACTAACAGTAATATGCACTCTCAAGTGCTCAACACAAACCTAGCTTTTCTATGTCACACTATACCAATTTATCAAAAATTTATAAACATTACATAAATTCGTTGTTAATTTTAAATAAATCACCAGTTTTCATTTTTAGAATCTAAAAAATCATTTTGAATGATTTTTATTTTTATTTCAAAAAAAGGTTTAAATGGTATTTTAAGCAATCCAATTATACGTGATTTAGATATTAGTGTTAAAAACGAAATTCATTAATCTAATACTATAAAAATATAGTTAGTTTTTTAAAAAAATTAATATATTTTTTCTGCTCAACACAAACCCTACTAAATATTTTTGGTGAAAACAAGGAATTGTTTAGAAAAAAAGGGTTCTAATAATATGTGTCTCCAAAAAAAATACTTTTCTTTGTGAATAAATATATATAGTTTATAAAATATCTCACCTCATTCATCATACACATACTATAATTTTGTTCTCACACCACACATATGCAAAGTTATGCATTGGATGAATAATGCATCAAGTATTTTTTTATTTTTTTAACTTATTTTTAAGTGAAATGATACGTGTAGCATTATCTTTTTTGAGACTGCTTATTTTAGAGAGAATAAAAGAATAATGCATAATTGAGCAACATGTATATGTGAAAGTCATGTACTCCTAAGAGCTTAATTTTATAAAAAACAAATTAAGACTCTTTTTTTAAAAATAATCACTTTAAAAAAGTATGTATTTGTTTCACCCTTTCATAATAACCAAAACATAAAAATAATATAAAAATTGAACTAAAACCAATTTTTTATTTTAAATAATATTGTTTTCATAAATGAGTTTCTTCTTTGAAAAAACAATTTATGGTTCCAAACACAAACATGGAAAATAGGATGTCTTTAAAATATAATGACTAAAAATATTTGATATCGGAAACACTTTTGAAAATAGAAATTGAGTGAATGGTTTATATATATTATTGGTTATTATGTATTGATAAGAGTGAAGTTTGTTTTGTTATTATGTGGTTGGACTTTTGTTTTCCCTGTCCCATGTCCCTCTAGTTGGCTTATTGATATTTGACATCAGCAATGGTTTGATAACAGTACAACAATTTTGTGTGTTGTCCCCATATGTTATCCATATGTTATCACCAAACTTAATGCTTCTTTTCATTCACAAAAAAACAACACTAACTAACACTACTCTTCCTTAGGCACTTCCTAGTATATCTTTTAAAAATTAATATTTAAAATGAATTTAAATAAAAACTAACATAAGATATTGTTGTGGATAAAAAATGTTACTAAGCTGTTACTAATAATGGACAACATTGATGGCACTTCTTCTGTAATTTGTAATTGGTCGTACATAACATGAGTACAATTTATAGGACATGGACTTGTGTGTTCACAACATCACACATGATATTCGTATAATATTTTGACAACTCAGGGACCATATATTAGGAGGAATTCTTACTGTAATCAAAGGGTTAATTTTTTTTATTTTTTTTTGACAAACTTTCACAATAAAAGAATTGTAATTTGCAATTGTGCTACTGTATATAAAAAGAAGGATTAAATACATTTCTAATAATTAGAGGGAAATGTGTTCAAATAAAAGGTAAATTCTTCTACTTTGTTACAGTACATTTGTTTATGTTTTTTTCTTAAATTTGTAAGAAAATATGACTAGCGAAAAATTGAAATTGTAACTTATTAAACTACTCTAATAAGTAACTGAGGTTAGGGTTGTAAATCTTCTCTCTCTTCCTTTATCAATATGCGTCTATTTATTAATAAAAAATGGATGACATTATTAAAGTAATTTTAAAACCTACGTTTTTTTATAATTGTACCTATACTCATTTTTGTCTTTTAGATTTTCTAGACTATTATTCTTTAATTAACATTATAAACTACGCTAGGAGTATGGTTACCTTGATATAAAAAAAAAAAAAAAAAACTTACCATAATTCCTATTTTAACCTCCATCATATATATAGAGAGAGTGTTATTGGGTGTCTATTTTCATGTAATATGATATAAAAATTTTGTAATAAAAAACAAGCTTGCAACACTTCCTTAAAGAAATACTAACCAAAACATATACAATTTAATATTATTATAAGTTATAGTATAAAAGTTGATGTAACAAGAGAGTTTATCCACACTCATATATAAATATATATATATATATATATATATATATATATTGTCCTAAATATAATTACATTTAATGAAAATATACTTGAAGATGCACTTATAAATTTAATGAAAAGTCTTAACTTAAATTTATATTCTAAAAAAATGATTAACAAAAACTTATATCACTTTAATTTTTTTTTTCTTGAAAGAAAATCATGCAAAACCCAAACATGACAACACAAAATCTGTCCAAACTTACTCAATGTGGCACTAATACAACTAATTTAAACCATTTTAATTCAGCCATTAAAAATACATTAAATCATTCAAAACTTAAATTGATTACTCTCATTTCAAGTTCAAAATTACATCAATAGATTAATTAATTAGCTTTATCATATTCCTAATTCAAACAATTTATATTTCAAAATCCAACCTAATTTTTTCAAAGAGCAACGCAAGTCGAACTATTCTATCAAACATCCCTATAATTCCATCTGTAACCATATTTTATAACAATTAACAGTATAACAAATTCTCATATTTTCAACTTATTCCAAAAGTTCGAATTCAACTAAAATAAGAAAAATTAAATTAATATAAAAAACAAGTAATTAGAAATCAAACATTAAAATACCTATAAGCTTCTAACCAAAACATCAATTAAAAATAAGGAAATGAACTAATTAAAAGAAGTCAAGTTCTCAATTTATTGGATATTTTATATTGAATAGAGATAAGGTGAATTTATGATATATTAGTGAAAACAATCCTCACTTTATAAAATTTTAAGGTTGAATTAGATTTACATTCACTTCCTAATATAATATCTTAATTGTCGTAACTGGGCGAACAAAATTATTTTTTTTTTAATAAAACAGAAGAGTCAGCACCATAATTTATTAAAGGAAAACTATGGAAAACAAAAAAAAACAAGATAAGGCAAGTTTGCGAAAACAGATTTTGAGTCCGGGAGTCGGTTACATGTAGGGAAGGTGTTAGCACCCCACAACGCCCGTCCTAAGACGGTACCTTTAATTAAATAAGTAATCTGAGTGTGATTTTTTTAAAACATTTATTTTTCCAGGAAAGAAATAAAAAGAAAGAAATAAAATACAAATAATAACAAACAAAGATATTTATTTTTTTTAGAAAGGGGCCGACAAGGATTTGACCTCGCTCCTACGTATCTCTATCAAGGATAGAGAATCAGGGGTTACGTAGTTCTTTACGAAAATTCGATTGTTGAAATGTTCAATATTTTTTTTAGTTTTGAAAATTTTATATATTTTTTATTTTGAATGTTTTTTATAGTAAATTTCAAATTTGGATACCGTAGACGCGTGCGGTCCTTTGATATTCCAGACAAA
>Ga0099825_1000522_pt1 | contig 41505 bp, 18 predicted proteins | sample SiratroredBW_FD_76838 | JGI IMG/M metagenome (GOLD analysis project Ga0099825, IMG submission 76838) | Root nodule microbial communities of legume samples collected from California, USA - Siratro red BW | ecosystem: Host-associated > Plants > Roots > Nodule | place: USA: California | collected...
AAAAAAAAAAAATAAAAAAAAGGGAGTTAAATGCATTTAAAAAAAAAATTTAATTAAATTCATGCATTTTAAATAAAAAAAAAAAAAAAAGAAAATAGTCTTATGTATTCGTACATGCTTTCATCCATGCATTATCATTCAAACAAAAATAAAAAATGATAAAGAAATAAAGTCTTATGCATTTATCCATGCATTCTCATTCAAAAAAACCCATGAAATGAAAAATAGTCTTATGTATTAGTACATGCATAGAGTCTAATGCATTCGTACATGCGTTCTCATTCAAAAAATGAAAAATAGAGTATCATGCATTCGTATATGCACTCTTATTCAAACAAAAATGAAAAGTAAAGTATCATGCAAAATAAAAGTAAAGAAATCCATGCATTCATCAACATACAAAAACTTGTTTTTCAAAAATTCATTACAATTTTCACAAGGTGTTCGTCTGCATATCTTAATTTAATTTTTTCAAATTTGTGAGACCTTTGACGTTGTCATGGTCTCAACCTCATTCTTTTCAAATTTGTGAGACCTTTGATGTTGTTATGGTCTCAACCTCACTCTTTTCAAATTTGTGAGACCTTTGACGCTGTCATAGTCTCAACCGAACGAAATTAGTGTTTTTCTCTTTACTTATCTTTTACTTTGATAATATAAAAATATTAATTTTCAAATTATCTAGTAAAGTTTAACTAGAGAGGGGCAGTTGTCAACATCTGATTTCGTCCAGACAAATAAAATTATTTCTTAAGAATTAGAAAAAAGGAAAAAAATATGTTTTCAAAAAAATGAAAAAAAACCAGTCATTTAATTTATCTTTTATTTTATTTTAAAACAAAACATACAAAAAGTATGGTTTAGGTTTTATCATTTTAGAAAAAGTCAAAAAAAATATATTCATTTGCTTTATCATTTTCATTTAAATTAAAAAATTTCGTCCCCTTTCATTTTTTTAGGAACAAAATAAGGTTTTAATAAATAATAGAAAAAGAGAAAAAGAAAAAAGTTTTTAATAAAAAAAAGAAAAAAAATTTCTTTAATCTAAGAAAAAGATTGCAAAAAAATAAAAAATGATGTTTTTTTTTGTTATTAAAGACCAATCCTTTAAGGTTTCAAATAAAGATGGCATCTGCTCCTTACACATCCGCCTTTTTTCCCTTCATGCACCCATCTCTCTCTTGGGTCGGGTTTGCTCATTACACCCCTCATGTCATCACTTCATACACCCTTCTCACATGCTCATCTACATTTGACTACACTGTTCGATTTTGCCTTTTAATTGACATTAAAGAAAATTCATTACAGAGTGGAAATAAATTGAAATTAATTGGAAATAAAGAGGAGAATTCATTCCTACCCTATAATGTTTCAATTTTTAAAATTAATTGAAAATTAATGTAGAAACAAACAATCAGATGGAGAGTTGAAAAGGGGGAATTTGATTCATTCTTCAGGTTTTTTTTTTTTTTTTTGCTTTTAGCTCTGCTCGCACACGATTACACATATATACGCTCACCCTCACTCTTCAAATCCAGCTTAAAAGAAATTAATTGAGTATGAAACAATTTAGAACCTGAGCAAAAATAAAAATCAGAAGCAGGAAAAGAATAATACAATAATTGGAAGAAGAAGAAAAGATAAGGGCAACACAAAATAGAAGAGCTAAGCGACAAAGAGGTATGAATCTTCATTGTCTTTCGAAATGTGATGTTGCACAAATGCTATGTTTTACTGTTTTGTTGCTTCATTTTGATTTTTGAAAGCGTCATGCATTATCCATTCATGTTTCCGCCCTACTTTAACACTGCGACAGCAACCTTTAGAAGCCTCAAACTTCTGGTTCCCAAAACTAAGCCCTCTCAACCCTTTAATATTCTTCCCTCAATATCATCTCCATACCTGAACCAGAAAGCAAACGGAATAATGAATTGTAGAATAAAAGTAAAGCAAGGAAAGAGGAGAAGAAACCTAACCTCTTCAAGTCAAGAGCCTAACCCCAACCGACGTGGTGGTCATCGCCACTATCAAGTACAATCCCTTCATCGTGAAGCCTGCAATCCCTTTCTTGTCAAGTCCCTATTACACTTCCAATGCCAACACAAACAATATTCTAGAAGCAAACAATAATAGAGGAAAAATTGTCATGCCTTCATTTCCTTCTTTGTCGATGGTGCCACCATCAAGGAGAAACAACATCACTTCCCAAGTTGTGGCTGACCTAACTGTTAAACCCTAATCTTGATGCTGCTGGGAGCCCACACCACTGCCCAGGAGAATCGTGTTATCACCATCAAAGATCATCCTTGCCGCATTGGTGTCGCCATGAAAAACTACACCTTCATCGAGCCAAGTAATACTACCATAGGTGCTTCCGTAGTGCTTATTGCTGCTACATTCAAGTGCCCTGTGACCGAGCCGAGTGCCTTTAACCAAGTGCAATGTAACCTAGCTAAGTGCCTTTTAACCTAGTGTCCTGTAACCGAGCTGAGTGCCTTTAGCCAAGTGCCTTGTAATCGAGCTAAGTGCCTTGTAACCGAGTTGAGTGCCTTTTAATCGAGTGCCTTGTAATTGAGTTGAGTGTCTTTAACCCAGTGCCCTGTAGCCGAGTTGAGTGCCTTTTAATTGAGTGCCTCTTGTCGAACCTGAGTGTATTTTACTAAACAGAACTATATGCCTTTACCAAGCCCAAGTGCTTTCTACTAAATAGAATTGAATGCCTTCTACTGAACCTTAACACCTTTTACTGAACAGAACTGAGTGCTTCTTACCCAAATCGAGTGCCTCTTACCCAACCCGAGTGCCTTTAACTAAACAGAACCGAGTGCCTCTTATCGAACCCGATTCCAGATTTCCTTTTACTAAACAAAATCGAGTGCCTCTTATCGAACCCAAGTGCCTTTTACTAAGTCGAGTCGTGTGCGTTACCGAGTGTACCTTTTACCAAACAAAACCTAAGTGGTTGTTAGCAAGCAGAACCGAGTGCTTCTACTATAAGAAAAAAACTATTTAGAGACCAATTTTTAGCTACTAAATGAAATGGTTGCTAATTATGACCACAATAGTCACCAAATTAAATTTTGGTTGCTAAATAACTAAAAAATAAAAGTAATGATTGAATTTGGTGACTAATTAAGTCAAGATAATTGGTATCTAACATTAGCTACCAAGGTTTTAGTGATCTATATCATTAGATTCTAAATTGGTATCTAATTAAGTTAGAGACTAATTTAGAATCTAATGGTATAGGTCACTAAAACCTTGGTAGCTAATGTTAGGTACTAATTATCTTGACTTAATTGATCACTAAATTCAATCATTACTTCTATTTTGTAGTTACTTAACAACCAAAATCCAATTTGGTAACTATTTTGGTCACAATTAGCAACCATTTCATTTGGTAGTTAAAAGTTGGTCTCTAAATATCTTTTTTCTTGTAATGCTCTTACCAAGTCCGAAAGTGCCTTTTACCAAGTCGAACCGAATGCCCCATTTCACTAGGTGAACCAAGTGTGTTTTTCACTAAACCTAACTGAGTGTCATCGCTTGTCAATAAGCAGAACCTATTGTCGCCTCACGCCAAGCCGAACCGAATAACTCCTATGGAATCCACTGCACCCTCACATTCACTCTCTTTCCAATTTTTATTATTTTCTTTTTTTTCTTAATAAAAAAATTTTCAAAATTTTTAATATATATATATATATATATAAATTTCAAAATTAAAAATTATCAAATACCCAAATAAACAATTTTCTAAAAAGAATTATGTAAATCCTTATTTCTCATCATGCATGGAAATACGTAAGAGCAAGGTCAATCGTTGTCGGGCATGAAAAATAAAAAAAAAATATTTTCTTTGTTTTTATTTGCATTTTTGTTTTTCTTTTGCAAAAAGTAAACATGTTAATTAACCAACTCATTTTACTGATTTGATTAAAGTTACCATCTTATGATGGGTCTTGTCGGGGTACTATTACTTTCCCCACACGTAACCGACTCCAGAATGCAAATCCAATCTCACGGGCCATTTCCTTTCCTGATTTTTCCATAGTTTTTCATAATAAACTATAGTGACGACTCCTTTTTCTTTTATATTATTTTTTTAATTTACTTTTTCTTTAGATCACCGTCCCCATCTTAATTTTGGATCCGACAACTGTCTAGTTGGATTGTCTAATCTGTTAAGCATTTACATTAGAATCTTTTACACCTTCATCTTTATAAATCTTGATGTTGCTGAGATGTTTTGATGAATCATTGGACCATCTACTACCCGTAATCACTAGACTGCCTAGTTAGACTATCTAATGTTTTTAACTGTTAGACTATCCACTCCACTAAAAATACAAGATTAGTAGAAATAACAATTAAGGTCAAAATAAACCCAATTATATGAATATTAATTGAAAAAGTGGGTTTATTATTAATTAAAATCCAAGAACATCATGATTAAAGCTTTTACGTAAGAGTAAAGTTATGGTCATCAGAGTGTGGCTACATTCCAAAAGAATATTTCGGTTTTAGTTAAGAGTGACTAAGTGTTGAAAAAATTTGCAAACCGAACGCCACTCTGTCCGGTTTATATTTTAAAAAAATTTACAAACTAGACGTCACCTTATCCGGTTTACATTTTAAAAAAATTTACAAATCGGATAGCTAGTGGGTGGACATCATCCGATTTACTTTTTTTTTTTAAATGTAAACCGGATGAGGTGTCATCCGATTTACATTTCAAAATAAAATGTAGACCGGATGACAGCTCATCCGATTTACTTTTTAAAAAAACATGTAACCTGGATGAGGTATCATTCAGTTTACATTTCGTTCCATCGAAAGGCCATTAACTTACTCATTCAGATACTACTCAAAGTTTTGATTCATTTTCACTTAACAGAAAGGGCAAGCCAAAGCGTGGTAACGAAGAACCCCATAAGACACTAATCCTGATCACACAGAAAATGAATTCCTGCAAGAACTAAACAGAAATAGCATGAACAAAATTTGGAAACGTAACCCCTCTGAAAATGAGAAACGACACAGTATTATCCTTCAGTTCCTTAATTCGTGGTCGTATTAGTGATATGAAGCTTCTGAATTGTTGATTCAATTTGATTTGATTTGATCACTTCTAATGGCATCGCCACTGATATTAACTGTAACTTACTATCTCCATACGAATAGAGATGAAGGAAAATGAAGGATTATGAGGGTGAAGGGCAATGCTACCTTTTCAATTTTATACTAAGGGCATGTTAGTAATTTCAGATGCAGTATGGAGGTGCAGGAAGACGATATGGAGGTGGAGGAATAATTCATCTTAATAAGTTTTGTTTGGGTTCTGTGTAGGTTATGATGCTTTCTGTTTAGGTTATGATGGGTTATAATGTGTTCTAATGGATTTTGTTAGGTTCTGTTGAGTTATGTTGGGTTCTATTGGATTTTCTTTGGGTTCTAATGGGTTTTGATCGATTCTTTGTGGTTCGAGGGTGTGCACTACGTAACAATTCTCCATTATCATATACAAATTAGAATGAGGACGAACTTAGAATATCAAATATAATTTACGTTCTTATAATATTTAATTTTAATAAAACCAATTTTTCTTTTTCTTAAAATTATTTAAAATAAAACCAAGTTCAACTTTTCTTTTTCAAATATTTATCCAAAAAAATTGAAAACATATTTTTATTACTATTTTTTTCTAAATCATATTAATATTTTTTATTATTATTCTAAAAAAATGAAAAATAAAATAAAAATCTATTTTATTTTATTCTTTTATTTTCTTTTGAAAAATTAAAAAAGACAATAACATTTAAACTTAAATCAAATGATTAATTATTTATTATTTATTATTTATTTTATTTTTAAAAAAGTAAATAAAATATTTCTACAAGAAGGATAAAAATCTAAATTGTATATTTTCTTGTATTTTTCCTCTCTAAAATGAAAACAAAAATAAAACAAAAGATTATAAAATTCAAACTTAAATTCCAAGCATTGATTAAGAATATATTTTTATTAATTTTTTTTCGGATGAAATTGGGTCTTGACAAGTTCCTTCAAACTTAAGGTAGTCTAAATAAAGTGAGAGAGACTCTCTTTCATATAATAAGTTTTCTTCGATGTAGTCAAGCATCATTTGGGAATAAACATAGTAGCAACATCGAGTCTAATCATTATCTTCTATTTCTACTTTGATATTCTCAAGAACAATCATTATCTTCTTGAACTCTTCTAATTGTTCATTGATATCCTTTTCACCAGTCATCTTGAATGAGTACAATGCTGGTTTCAAGTACAATCAATTCACCGAAGACCTTGTCATGTACAAGCTTTCTAACTTTCTCCATAACCTGAAATCATTACTTCCAGTGATCATCTTAACTCATCGTGATTTAGATCTATACTCACTACACCAATTTAATGTGGAATTAGGCACAACCTCACTAGAACAAATTTTTAAACACAAGAAAGCTTATAAGAAACTTGAAGAAATACAGAGTACAATGTAGTCCAATTAGGGTCTCAACGAACTCTAATGTATATCCACACATATTCAACAAGACTTGTGATTTACTTTATGAATCATTCGAATAAAACCCATGACTCAAGGCACATGCTTCCCATGAACTTACTAACTAGTAAGTGGACTATCAAATGATAAAATTTTCTAGTAACCGATGCCACATATTTGTACATACATTTATAGTTTTATTTTACAGTGAAAGCACTTTCCATGTGTTTTATTTTTTCTATGGTTAACTCATTTCCTTTTTCATGACCTACCCCCAGTGACCCAAGTCAAAAAATAAAGAGGTCACAGAGTTAGAGTTTCATCAGAAGTGACACAAAGAATTAGGCTTGTTTGAGCTTATTTAGGCCTCTAAACAACTGTTTGAACCCAAATTCAACCATGAAGGGATTCCTCTAAGGGCCAAAAATTAAAGGAAAAAATGCCAAAAAAAAAAGAGTGCATAGAGGAGTGGCGTGAATAAGGGCTAACATGGACAAAGGTTAGGGCTTGTGAGGAATTTAGGGTTGATTTGGAGGCTACTAATGCAAGGAATGGATTGCAACATGTCTACACGACAATGGATAGGATTTCAAGCCACTTGGCAGCTCCTAAATAGAAAGCTTTTTTCAGCAAAGCATAAGAAGCATGATGTGCACCTTGGCAACTTGCAATTGGAGATTTTTTAATTTTGAATTTAAATTTGAATTTTAAACTTTCAGATAAGGTTGGAAATGTGGTCAACTTCAAAACATTATAAATAAGTGCCTAGACTTCTTGTAAATTTAACATTGAATGAGTGAAGAAATTATGTTAAAATTGCAGTCCACTTATTTTGGAGTTCTTCTATATATATATTAGCATCTGTTTAAGAGTGTCTAGCCTAGAACATTTTTGGAAGTTGGACTCACCTCTTATAAATTCATTGCCTCACAGATTGATCTTCATTCCAACAAGTGCATCTTCTATTTCCAATACTTATGCAAATACTTCATCCATTTCCAATCCAAAAAGAACAAACACACACAAGAGGACTCTTTCAATTTTAGTAGTAATAAATTGGGTATAATTTACATATTTGATTTAATTTTGTACTTTTATTTCATCTAACTTTTGCTCACTGTCATGGCCATAACATTTTCTATAAATATTACTTTTGGTTGATTCCAATTGCATTGGATTTTACATTTATAGGATTTCAAAATAGACATGTGGTTTAATGGATTTCCAGTTCTCTACTATTTTCTATAAATTTTTTGAACTAGAGACATATTTGTTGTAATTTTGTAAAACAACCTATACAAATTGGATTTTCTTTGTATTAGGTTAAACTTTTGTAATTGGACTTATGGACCTAATTAAAATCCATATTGAGGTCCATGTTTACTTCATATTTCAAAGCATTTATATAATCTAAATATGCTCTAAGCTTGTACAAAAAAATCATTTAATTTTTTTAATTTTAGGAATTGTCTCTTCATCTCATTTTCTCTCTTTTCTATCAATTTTCATTTGGATTCTTCCCCTTCTCCTCTCGATTTCATTTTCTATTCTTCATCAATGGAGAATTAATCATTCAGGATCAATTCATGGAATCAATAACAAACAAGTCGAATTGAGTTTTGTAGTTATTTCTTAACTTTTGAGTTTGTGCTTCTCTTTTCTAATTTTAGATTTGCACTTCGTGATTACAATTTTCATTTTGATTTTAGAATTAAATTAGGAATCAAATGAATCTTAATTTGATAATTTCATTTAAATTAGATTGAATGATAATTTGATTAGATTCGTATAATCATTTTAATTGATTAATTGAATAAATTAATTGTTAAAACTTGGAATTGAATTTCTAAAAAATAGTGGCTTTTTCAATTTTGTAGTGTGTTTTAGTTTTTGTTTTGTATTTTGAAAATCCTAAAGCCCCAATTTTTAATTGATACAGAAAAAACTAAATGTTGAATACAATATACATGTGTCCTCAGATAATCAACGTAGATTGTGCTTTATATTGAAAATTTTAGTATCTTTTATTCCAAGAATGACATTAAGAATCAATATTAGACAAACTACACAATATAGGCACATCAAATGTTTCCCATCATATGATCCACAGAGCAGCCAACATATACCTTTTACAAATTTGATTTCTGAGTCAATGTCAACAACAACAATTTAACATTGTGTTGTCATTGTAATGTTTAAAATCTTGATGAATGCATACAAATAGATAAATTTATTTGATTTCACACATTAACACTATAGAAAATAAAATAACAAGTTATTTGAAAAGGTTGGTCTGTGTCAATCTTCTTGAAATATTATTACATTATAAGTTTTTCAAGAGTAAAATATGAACCAAACAGTACCAGATCATTATTGCTTATTTATATTTCTACTTTACGTAGAATGAGTTGAGCACCATATTGGGGTTGAAGGGTAATCACAGTAGTTGGAGCATGAGTATAGGTCGGAGAGAGTTCAAACGAGAAATGTTGTAAAATCATTGACAAAGCAATCTTTGCTTCCATCAAGGAGAAGTTTTGTCCAATGCATATCCTAGGACCCCCTCCAAAGTGAAATAGTGAAGCTATGCCATTTGCCGCCTTTAGAACTCCTTCAGCAAATCTTTCAGGTTTGAACTCTTTAGCATCATCACCCCAGATATCACAATCATGGTGAACCAAAATTATTGGCAAGGAAACTTGCATTCCAGCGACTAATGATAGATTTCCAAGTTTCACATCTTTACGGACTTTTCGAGCAAGACCAATTACTGGAGGGTATAACCTAAAAACCTCATTTAAAATCATGGTAACCTGTTGCAAAAATATTCTTAGTAATTACTTAGAGCAAGTTATTCAATATCAAATGATAATATGAACTTACAATCTTAAGGTGACTCAGTCCATCAAAATCTGGTTTTTGATTGCCAAAAACTTGTAAGACTTCCTCCCTTGCACGTATTTGCCAATCAGGGTACATACTTAATAATAGCATTGTCCAAACAAGCAATGATGAAGTGGTCTCCTGTCCTGCAAAGTAAAATAATTTGCATTCCCCAATAACATCTTCAATATTCATTCCAACATTCTTGTTGTTTCCATGTTCTTGAATTTCCTTGTGGTTTGATTCGAGAAGTATATCTAACAAATCATTCTTAGTTGCTTCACCCGCTTTTAGTGCTTTCTCTCTATTGTTAATAATATCCATAAGTGAAGCTTTTATTTTCCTGTCAATCGTGATTATCTTTCTATGGGTAGCAGTGGGTAAAAACCTACGAGTGAACATAAATTAATCATAATTTGAAGGGAATTCTCTTTTCTATATCAAAATATTTCTATATGGTCTTTTCCATGATAAACAATTTGATTTTACAAGTTGAAGTAAAGAAATATCACATAATCATTTCACAGTATTTTGTAAAATGGTTGTTGTAAACAATAAGTTTCTTTGATTCCTAATCAAAAGTACCGTTATCTAATCACAATGTCATTTACCAAAGAATGACAAGTTTGGTTTAGTCAAACAAAGATAATCCAAAATGCTTGATCACTTAATTCTATCAAGTAGTCAAATATACATATTAGTCTTACCTCGATCCCGGGATGTAAACTTTCAACATAAGTTGAATCGTAAGTTCATTTTGCTCTTTTAGGAGTTGAAATATTCTTGTTCCTTCTTCATAACTACTTCCAAATGCTGTTCGAGAAATAGCGTCACAAGCCAAATTCTGAAGGAAAGGCCATACATCCGTTTCACTTGATCCATTCAAAGATAACATTTCGTCCCATTTGCTAATAAGATTGTCACAACATTTGATGAATAGTGGTAACATACCCTGAGGTGTAACGAAGAAATAGCTAGGTATTAAAATTTCCATGTCATCCTAGGCGGGTAAATATTCAAACTTCCCATCATGTTACTTGTACACTAACAAATTTCACTTGAAAGAGAATACATTTTTGTGGAATAACTTTTACATGAAAAAAAAAAGAACACGTGCAACACAAATAACGTTGTTTTCCTAATGTTTTTGAAAGGCAAATTAGTCAATATATAAAATCTATATCTAATAAAAACAAACCAACCTTCAACTTCTCCAAATTGAAAGCAGGATTGATGATCTTTCTGTGCTTCCTCCACTTTTCTCCCTCGTGGCTTACAAGCCCAGGAGCTAGTAACCTGACTTGTGGATTGATCCTAATCTTTCCGAAGTCATCTGTCTTGTTTAATACATCTTTGATTAGCTCTGGATCACTGAGGGTCACCCTCGGTACCGGTCCAAACCAAATAAAAGAGTTTTTGCCTACATACCATCAACAAACAATACGAATGTGCTTCAATTAAATATGAAAAGGGACAAAAATAATTCAAGATTAGAATTGTCTATATTAAAAACATGGAAATCAAAGGGAACTCCTTTGTACAATGCGATAGAAAGACTCCAAAAAAAACAGAAAATTAAGACCCAATTCTGAGAAGGACCAGCTCCTTGGTCAGAGAAACATCAGTACCAATTAGGAAAACTTTTCACTCCCTACCTCATTCAGTTACCCGTAAGCATAGTCATTCCCTCCCAGTCCCTCTATGCTATCTGTCCATATAGTTATGCCTTCCACTCTTTAAGCTGTCACCTCTCTTTTCTCTCATACCCAAATTCTCTAGTCTCCTTTTTTCCCTCCTTCTATACTATAGACGTTAAAATTGGCCCTCGTAGCAAATCTGTACATTAATTAGCTTTTAATATTGACTGTCTACGCATGTTTTTGTATGGTCAAAATATACTCATCTCGTTGATATAAATATGGCACACCATATACAAGGCTTCTAATTCATATGTAAGATTTCTAAGCATATACTCCCCAATGATCAAACTAAATAAACATGATAAAACAATGCATGGTAATGCAAAATGATAGGTATCAGACTGATATTCAAAATAGAATGATACAGAAATAGAAACCATGCCTTACAATCTTGAGACAAATATCTCAGAATAAGCTAGCAACACAGAGCGAAAACAAAAAAGGGAAGAAAGATAAGAAAGAATGAGTATTTTCCTATTATCCTAAAAAAATATTGGTTCACCTTCTTATGTTTCAAAATGGCCCATTATGGAATGAACGATGTACACATAGGAACCAATAAAAAATGTCCTTATTCTCATAAACCTTACTGCCTTTACCCTGATCGTTGGGTCAATGAGGCTCTATATTCCTATACACGAGTTATGGGCCTATCAACACCCTCTCCTATAAATTCCACCTTGTCCGGTGGAAACCTGGAAAAACTTTGCATATGTTCTCAAAATTTTCGTAGGTGCCCTTATGGTCTGGCAGATTATTCCACTTTATAAGAACTTCATTTGATCAATTCAGCAGCTTGTAATTTCCCATCCTCTGAGAGGAATTTTGAGAATTGTTTCCAAGAAACATCAACAGTCACTGCTATCTATATTTGGGACATACGGAAAATTAGATGTACTTTAGCCTTCAAGGGCAGTTCCATCTTATAAGCCACTAGCCCTACCCTCTCAATCATAGCACAAGAACCATACAACTTGGAACTAAGCTTTTTCGTTGACCGTTACGCCAAATATCCCAATTTGTACCTACCTGAATTTCACATAAACCAAGTCTCCTACCTGAATTTCCACCTCTCTTTCTATATTTGTACTTTTTTTTCTTCATGTAAATCCCAATTTCATTCTAAACTCCGGTCATATATGTTCCGATACTTTCTTTCCCATCCAAAAGAAAAGAAAAGACCAAGCACATAATTTATAAGAATAGAAGCATATACCTTTGGGAATTGTGTTTCGTGTTTTAGACCTTCGAAGCATATTTAGACCTTGCCCGCCTACACCTTTTGGCTTATGCAAAATGGAACAGATCATTAATCTGCTTTATTAGTTTAAATTTGTATGCCTTGAAAGTTCACCAATGCTCTTCTTCATCCATTATATCATGTGATGTTATATTCTAGATGATTGAATATAAACCTACTTTCACGTCATTTGTAAAGACAGGCATCCCCAAATTATGATCATTAAGATGTGACATGTTGATTACATTATGCACGGTACAAAGTAGTTTGTTCTAACTAGTTTTAGTATTCTAATTGGTCTTATCTCAAGTTATTGTGACAGATTCAGTAAACGAATTCATTCATAATGAACAATTTTCATATAAAGATATAATTGAACAGATAGAAGTTTAGTATCAGTCTGAAATGTCTCCCAGAGATTTCTTTGTACTGCTGCAAATGTCTTTTCAAACTACAACTAATTGGAGTTATAGGTGCTGATAAAAAGTGTAAATACGTAAAACTAACGAATAAAATTTGAAATGCTAGCTTATCAATGAAATCCACTTAGCTACTATGTAGCTTTTGGAATTTGTCAACCTGGTGGGGGCACTCAGCAGTCACAGTTAATTACTTACGTACGAGAAAAGTGTCCAAATTATCTTTTATGAGATGTTTGGTAAGAGAAAATTAGAGGGGCAGAAAAAGAATTGAATTGGAAAGAAATTTTAAAAATAGTGAACTTACTTTACTTTATTATTTTTCATCTAAATTCACTTGTATCTTTCTTTCATTTTATTTCTCTTCTACCAAACACTCTTTTAACTTATTTCCAGATCAATATCATTTGTTCTCCTCGGTACCAAACTTACCCTTAACCTTGGTCGAACATCTTTTACTCATTTTACAAGCATATAGAGAAAAAAAACATCTAGTAATATTGAATTGCAGATACATTCTTATAATATCAGGCAACTTACCGTCGGTGGTTCAGTCACACAGTACTTGAACAAAACAAAAGAAGAGCTGAACAATGAAAGACATAACAACAGTTGCAAAAAGACACTACAAAAAGGAACGACGAGCATACCATGTGTGTTGACACTGTGATGGATATAGGAAGACACACGCGACACTATGTCGTGAGAGAAGAGATTCATGGGTTTGGACAAGGCTTCCTTTCTCATTTTCGCAAACTCATTCGTGTCTCCAACGAAAAACGTATATGGATTGCCTTGAAGGCCTTGCTCTCTGAGAAGCCTTTCAAGTCTCTTTGGAGTGAACCATAACCAATTCAGGATCCTCCATGCCCATATCAAAACAAGTATCAGAATGAGCATCAGAATCATGGCAAACGCTGCTTCCATTTCTCTCTCGCACAGTTTGGTGGAGCAAACAAAACCAAGAAAGTTTATCACTAGAGGAAGGTCAACGATAGATTTAGAAACATAATGGTTGTTTGGCTTTGGAAACCCCTATGATACGCTCCAAAAATTTAACTTTGTCGAAAATATTCCTTTTACCTATAATTATTAAGTCATTGTGTTTTCTTGTTTTCGTCGTCTGTAACTGCTATGATTAAGTGATAAAAGAAGCTGTTACTTTTTCAATTTAGCACTTAATTAACTAAAATGTATTTTATTCTAATTTAAAAATCTTATCATTGTTTAGAAAATATTCAATATAATATTTATAACATAGATGTTAATGTATTTTTTTTGGCTTACTCTTTTTTCTCTTCTACTTTTACAGTTGTGCAATAATTTTATAAGAATTTTATTTCAAAACTTGATTTTGAAATTCCTAATATGGAAAGACTTTTTCTTTATTCTGTAAATGGATCGTGTCTACTAGGCACGACTTTAATAGAAATGTTAAAGTCATTGTGAGAATGACACGTCTATAATTAAGGTTAATTAAAAGTAAATATTTTTATTTTAAATGAAGTCATCCTAAAGTAGTGTCTTTAGTTAAAATGAGAGTACTCTGAAGTCTTATTAGGATAGGATAACTTTATTATAATGTCATTTGACTTGAAGTAGTTTATGCTGGCACAACTTTGGATTCGTTTTAAGTTAAATTCAAGTGGTGCATCTCTTACACTGAAGTCATGTATTAGATAATCTTTGTTATATAACTATTAGACAACCCATGTTATATGTGAATTAGATAGTTTAGGTTGTATATCTATTATACGATCTATGCTATAAATGCATTCGACGGTCTAGGCTATATATAGATTATATGGTCTAGGTTGTAAATACATTTGACAGTTGATCGTTGTCATTTTACGAACAAATTAAAAGAATTCTAGTGTAGACCATCTAATGTAGTGCTAGATCGTCTAATACCAAATAGATTATAGTATAGATGTAAAAAAGTTAAATCTAAGTCGTCGCCTAATAATCCAAGAGTAAATAGTTATTTTATGTTCAAAACTCATCTACAAAGTCCATTCAACGGTGCATTCTTCATTAGTTATTTTAAGATTATTATTCTTCAATTCTCTTCTCACGTCAACTTAATTGAACAAATGTTTATCAAATTCAAGAAAATTTTATTAGTAAAACAAGTGTCTATTGACATATTCTGATAAAACTTAGGTATTAAATTTGTACACTTTTTAATAGCCAAAACTCATTAATGCAAATAGTTCCACCAAAAGTTTCCAAAATTCAACCTAATCAAAATTCACACTTCACGTCAACCATAAAGTTACAAATATAATTGACATTTTTAAAATGAAAAAGAATTTATTAAAAAAAAAAAACATAAGGAAGGAGGATTAGGCTTCCTCCTCCTAACCAAACCAAGGGAAAAGAAGATAATAAAAAAGCACAAAATTAAAAATTTCTGTAATGTTTAGTAATATGACAAATAAATATTGAAGAAAATCCGAGGAGAAGAAGTCAACATCAAACGGAGTTAAAATTGTAGCTCGAAATTCTTAGACATATAGAAGATGATATCTTTTAAATTTTTATGCTACTCAAACATATAGTTTTGCTATAATTTTGGTATCATCTATATAAGAATTGAGAGATAACTTAAAAAGAAATTAAATGTTACATCATTCATATATTAGATATGACACTACTAAATTGATTGAATTGACACTATTAAATTGATTGAATTGAATTTCTTAAATATTGTTGGTGAAGGACCATCTGATAGACCAAACATTGTACCTACTACAATAAGTATGGCTAGAAAAAGGAAGGAGGAAGAATGTCTTTAGAAGACTATTCTTTTATAGAAAGTAGATTATTAAAATTTTCTTTTTTTCTGTGTAAAAATTTAGTTTATAAATAAGTGTTGAAATAAAGATCAAATTAAACATTTTCTCAACTTTCTCTAAAATAATCTCCACGGTACTTTTCTCTAGTCTTCATTCATGCGTGTTGGTTGATCGTCATATAAGTTTTCCTTTTATAGACTCATACTTTGATGAATATTATTATACTGAAATTATAATTTTTGGTTTCAATTTAATTGTTCGTAGAAATATAAATTTTTAAAACAGAAATAATATTACCTTTCAAATTTACGGTCATTGTCATGTTAACATATTGAACAAAACATCTGATAAAACCTAAGTATTAAATTGGTAACTGGACAAATGGATGTGAGTTATTTTTAAACAAAAGATTTTAAATTCGAGTTTAAAGAATTAAAAGAACTCAGTTAAAAAGAATCTTCCACGCGGTCATGTAAAACAAAAAGTAAAACTTTCTAACTCTAATTTTCCTTTTCTCACCATGCAATAACTTTTCTTTCAAAGAGTGTTAATTCAAGGCATTACTTCATTCATACACTTCAATTTGGGTCTTGAAAATTAGTAAAACAAAACAAACATTTATCCCCTTCTCAACATTTAGTGGTACCAGAAGATTAAACATTATCAGTAATTATATCTAATTTTGACTGAGACAAAGCTGATATTACACATTCAGATGATCTAGAAAGTTAAAATTATTATATATTAAAAGATAAAAGAACATAACATTGAATAGTGAAGAAAAAAATTGCCTCTTTCTTCTTGTCAATTTTGCTCATTGCTATCTTCTCTTTTTTTCCATTCTTTCTTGTAATGCGTGCATGAGTTGAGTTGTGATTATGACGTGTGTTGCACTACTGTATCTGTCTACGCATCTTCCTCGGGCTGATGAAACTCATTATTTAACATGACTGAAAATAGAAGTTAGTGGAGGAAAAGGAAATTAAAGTCGTGAAATTTAGAATGTTTCTAAAGAAATATTTCTTTTAAGGTGAATAATTATAACATTCAAATTTATAAGAAAAATTTTGCTATTTAGGATAAAAAAAAAAATAAACTATGCAGTGAATTTATTATGGACGGTTTCTTTTTGAGAACTTCACCAAGTTAATATTACTTTAAGTTACCTATGTGAGTTTATATAAAGATTTTTGTAAAAGAAAAATAATAAAATTAATTTCTTTATAAATTAAAATTAGCTTATATAAAAGTTAAAAATAAAAATTTAAAACGATTGCTTGATAATTTTTTTATATAAAACCTAATTTTAATTGGTAAAAAAGTTAATTTCAATTTTTTCTTTTAAAGTTTTCAGGTAAAAATTTGTTCAAAACAAAATTTTTCAAAAACTATATGAAAGAAATCCATCAAGTTAATTTATGCATAAATTAATTTTAATTTATTTCATTTTGCTTTTCAAAATTTTTTCTCTTAAATACCAAATGGTGAAATAACTGGCTTTAAAGAGAGTTGAATGGAGTCTGAAATCCATACAAGTGAAAACACAAAGAAAAATCATTTAATATAAGAACAAATAAATACAGATAAGACAATTTTATACTAATTCACCCTTATCACTTAAGTTACGTCCAATTATTTTTTGAACAAACTATTTAAGATATTTTACTATATAGTAAACATTTACAATGAGTATACAAATATCTTCAGGTTTCACGAGTGTACAAACCTCACTAGGTTACACAAGTACATAAACTGCTCCAGGTTACCCGACTACACAAACATCTCTAGCTTAAACCAATCCCCATCTCCTCTTAAGACTGAGACCACTCAAGATGAGAAAAAAACACTCTCAAAGATAACACAACTAAAGTTCACTTCATAGTAGTGAAGGATTACAAAAGATTTTCGCATAGCCCCACTATTTAAACACTCAAAATATAAGCAAGATAATGTTGTAGAAGTTATCAAAATTTGGTCAACACTTTGGGCACCCTTATGAACATTATTTTTCTTTCTCTCTGAAATGCACTGTGTTTCTCTATGTTCTTGATCATTTCTCACTTTTTGTTCTCTCGTTTCTCATGCCTCATCTTTAAACAAATACAATGTTGGAAGTTGAATGGTAGTTCTAGATAATTCAGCATATTTATCTTAATCTCTTGCCCTTTGAATGCTTTACATAAAAACTTTTGGCAGTACAAGAAATTTCACTATTACCTACTGATAATTATATGCGGATCCAAATCTGTAGGTAAATTAGAACTTACGTATAAATTTTACATATGAATTAATATCTGTATAATATGGATTTTTCCATATGTAATAGCGAAGTAGTTTGGTAGGAAGAATTCATAGGAAAAATCTATAAGTAATATAGCGTGTTGGGGTGGGAAATTTTTTAAAGGATATTTTTTGTATGTAATGGCAATTAGATTTGTAGGTAAGTAAAGTCATGCATTACCTACTGATTTTACATATAGATTATAATAAATGTTGTTTTGAAAAATTAAATTTTTAAATGAGTTTTATTATTCAAAACGCAACTTTCATTTCCTTCCTCAGTTGCCTTAAGAAGCTCAACCTCAAGACTTGTTCTTAACTACAATCATTCATGTCTTCCATATAACCTAAAATCAAAGTTGAATAAAAGAAGAGGAAGTTGGTTTACCGTTTGCAAGTGAACCCGATGAGAAATTTGTCATAGAGTAATTTCATATCATGGTATTGATACATTTTTAGGTCAAAAATAAACTCTTTCTATACTTAGAACTTGTTTAATTCTCAATTTTTAAGTTGTTAATTAATAATTGATTGCGAGAGTCAAGAGAAGGATTTGATATTAATTCAATTTATTTTTGATGAAATTTATCAAGAAAATATTGGATGGGAAGAATTAGGATTGAAGTTGTGAAGAAGTGAGAAAAAGAAGCAAATAAAGTTAAACCCAAGTCAATCACATTGGCCTAACTTGGAGAAACCCTAGAAGTAAAGAAGCGACGGTGGCACCTACGCATGCAACATGGGCTCAACGTAGGTACTGAAATAGTAACAAAATCCACTTGGCTTATCTTTTTAATTTTTTAAATATCTTATCAAAATTTTAATTTGTCCTAAATATGAATTTATTATAATTATCTTATATTACACAAATAATTTGAGAAGAATGATAATTTTATTACTTGTTACATTGCAATTGGTCCACTTGCCATCATTACAATTTTTTGGCATCGTTGCTAGGGACTTGTGTTTCAATATATCACAATTGTGCATTTATAATTCATTTAGAATGATTTTAATTTTATTTTTTACTTTTACTTTTAATTTGATAGGTAATTATTAGTTAGACTAACTTGTGGTTTTAGGTTTTTGGCTACTTTTTGTGCATGCAAGGGTTTATTTGTATCAAGGGGACAATTTCTTTAGATCTATTACTTAAATATTCGGAGATCGAGAGAACTGCAAGAAGAAACTTGTTTGACACAAGAAGAACAGAAAATATAGTTCAACAACAAATTCCTTAATTTTCTTTTCAAAATCCACAAGTTTTTTCAGGAAGCAGTGATGGCTGAAGGAAATCAAACTCAGAATCAGAGAAAGACCATAGGGTACTCAATTGCTTATGCAAGTCCTAGAGAATTCACTAGTATAATGAGGCCCACAATAAACAAGAGAATTGCTGAGATGAAGCTAGCTTCGTTACAACTGATAAGTTCTCATCAATTTTCAGAGCAAATCATGAAGATCCACATACACATTAAATGCAAACATTGGATATGAATGGAAATATTCCCTATTTAAAGCCACCATAGAACCAAATGGATATAGGGAGCTAGACAGAAGGAAAAGAGACTCCTGAGAGAGAGACCACCAAAATTTTCTTAAAAAAACTTTCCTCAAGAAATAACATCATTTCACAATTCACCAACAGTAATGGATGCACCAAATCCTACACTATCTTTCTCTGCAAACATTTTAGCTTTCTTCCCTAGAAATGATCGGAGGACAAATGTAACAGAGAATTCAGTCACATTCCGAGGTGTAGCCTATACAGTTTTTGCCTTCACAAATTTTGAAGATGTACCTTTAGCACTAGAAGGATCTGTGGTGACTACGTTCTACATGCCACCTTCGATCCACAACAATCCAATAATTAACTTGTTTGTTCGACCCATGTGATGAAGCCACATATGTTTGATAATTTGTATGATATGTAATCTTTTGTAAGATTAATATATATATATATATATATATATATATATATATATATATATATATATACACACACACACACACACACACACGAAGCATAAGCTTAATAAATATTGTATGATATGTAAAACTTTTGCAGAGGAGAGGATATGTATAATAGATGGTATATGTATAAAAATAATAGGTACGATAAACTATAATCATGCAAATCAAAAGTGTATGTGGAAGATGTAAAATTGCTTATTGATGTAGATTATGGATGGAAACATGGTGATATATTCTCACTTATGTTTCTTACTCATAAGTTATCAGATACAATAAAATATTAAAAATTAGCGAAAAATATGGTTAATATTTTAATTCAATAAACATAACAGATTTAGTTTTTTATACTACATTAACACAATAGCAAGTCTGAAGAACTTAGATTATTCATTTCTGACACGAGCCTTAAAATAAAAGAAAATTAACGTTTTGGAGTAAGATGATGCATGTTAACTTATACTACAATTACTATTCACAAGCCAAAGAAAATATTTATGGCTATCATGTTGATGTGCATCTTATGCATTTAAAACAGACGTCTAATTTTTATCGAGAGAATACAAAACTTTTAGTAAATAGACATTAGTAAATTTTAGCCTGAAATTGTGCTAACTAATTAAAGTAAAATAAAAAAAAAGGTTTTGAAATGAGGAAGAATAGAAATTTACGTTTTCTCCTTTTCTAGGTTTTTAAAGAGTTAAAATATATTTCTATTTTTTTAGTTTAATTTTTTTTAGTCTCAATTTTATTTTAGATGAGTAACACCTCTTCATTATTTCTACAATTGATTATGATGATAGTTTAAAAATATTTCTTTTCTAGCTTCAGGTATTTATTAAATAAGTGATATTCTATACATATAATCCGCTTCCACCAAATTCAGTAAAGGAGTGAAACCCTTACACTGAATTTTATACTATTAATAATAATAATTTGGGACGCCATATTTGGAGCGATAATCTTCTCGATACAAGATTTCGATCTCTAGTGACGATTTGTAGCCCTCTCGTCCTCAGAAGGTCAAGGTTGCAATCTCACATTCTTTTTCTACAATAAATGACATATGACCCTCTCTCGTCTTTGTATAAAGTCAACAAGTTTTGAGAGAGAACGACGATAGTTTGGAACACCACATTTGGATGAGTAAACCCTAAACTAAACAATCATTTGGGACGCCACATTTGGAGCGATGATCTTCTCGATACAAGATTCTCAATCTCTAGTGAAGATATGTAGCCCTCTCGTCCTCAGAATGTCAAGGTTGCAATCACACATTCTTTTCTACAATAAATGACATATGACCCTCTCTCGTCTTTGTATAAAGTCAAAGTCTCAATCATGTTGAATGCGTAACCCTCTCGTCCTCAAAAGGTCAAGGTTATGACGTCATTCTTTTATATTTTTTAAGTTCTTAATTTTGAAAAATATTTTTCTTTTCATTCCGAACGAAATCAGTTATTTCTGTCTTTACTTATCTTTTACTCTAATAATTTAAAAATTTAAATTTTTAAAGTTATTTAGTAAAAGCTAAGTAAATAAGGACAACTGCCAACACCCGACTTTGTCCGGGTGAAAAATTAAAAAATAATTTTATTCATATTCATTTTCTTTTAATTCATAATCATAAAAACTTTTAGAAAAGTTAAATCAAATTAATTTAAAAAAATTTAAAAAATAATAACAATAATAATAAAAAATCATAAAAGGTAAAAAATAATAATAATAATTAAAATAAAAAAATAAAAAAATAAAAAAACATAAATGAAAAAGAAAAAAGAAAAAAATAATTCAAAAAGAAAATGTATAAATAAAAATATTAAAAATAATAATGAAATAAATAATAAAAAAAAGGATGCGATACGATTTGATTTGGGGGAGGCATGAAAAAGGAATGAAAATATGATTACTCACCAATATGGAAATAGTAAACGTGAAACAGGGCTACGGTAAAGGCATGGAATCGTCAGAAAATTTCATAATATATATAAAAGGAACAACATACACACTTTAGCGGGGGAGACGGTCATTTTATTAAGAATACTTATACAAGTTCATTTAAGGAGAAAAAACAGTAACGAAGATAGCCAATTTTGAGTTGTCGGACAATTCTAATTGATAGACGAAGGAAATATCTCAGTGCTTCAAGAGGTAAATAATGTTTGATTCTTCATGATAATGTTTCTGATTATCTAGTTATTGAACATGTTTTTGTTGTAATTGTATTAAACTATTTGGATGCTTGATATGTGCTTAATTTGTTGTTCATCATCTGTAAAATAAATGATAAGCATTGAATCGCATCTGAAATTTTGCTTAAACCACATAAGAATTCAAGAAAAACGAACTTGATGTTTTTTCCATTTTCCCGTCGTGAGTGTTTTATCAGCGCCACAAAACCATTCAAAACACAAACTCATATTAGCCATCTCTGTAAATCAATTTCAATTTCATCTGAAATGCACAGGATCTTAGAATTTTATGACTCTCACATCTATATAGAAGAGAAACGCACCCAGATCCATATTCTTTAATGATCTCTGTTAATCTTCAAATGCTCTTTGATGATCTTTATTAATCTTGGAATTTTCCCCTCTCTTCCTTCTATCCCTTATTCTTTTCTTGATGGTGAGAAAAGAAACCGTACACATTCAACAGTCAAAAATACAAACGTATATTTTATTTATTTATATTTTGAAGGGAGAGGAGAGAGATTTATTTTACATTATAATAAAATAAAACCCTACTAACTTTATTAGCCTCGTAAGGTAACAACAATCACATTGACCTTTCTTTTACTAAAGTCAGCCCTATAAATTACATGGACCATAATTATAATAATATTTATTTCAAATATTCCTACAATCTCCTCCGGCCACCGCAAGCCTCCTTCTGATCACCGTCAACCCTCACCATGTTCCTCCACATTCTTTGTCGTTGTCGAGCCGTTCCACAACTACCACAACTTCTCCCTCGTCAATAGCCATGGAATAAAGAAGCTGTAACAAGTTGTTCTTTGCGTCGCCCATCATGATCTCATCCTAGTGCCACCATGCTTCACTGTCAAAGACGGTGTCTTCCCTGCCTCCATCACCTCACACAAATCCTTCACGCACCCCTGTTAAACACCAACACTGAACCCACACATCACTAAGCCACACATTGTCGCACTCACAACCTCCACCTCTTGCCAAGCCTTTACCATTAAAGCATAGCACTTGTCACTGGCGATACTTGTTGAGGGTATGTGTCACAGCCGCATAAGTCAACCGTCACAACCACCGAACAACCACAGCCATCACCTCCCACAAATCCTTCAAACACCCCTGTTAAACACCAACGGCAGTCGCGTCACCATCGTTGATAGCTCGCGCCACCGCGAGCCACCGCTTGAAGTTCTTTGCCATGTTCATGCCACCGTCACCTCATTCTCACCCTTTCTCCTTCCTATCCATCACCACATTGCCATCAACCTTCCTCCAACTCCACGCGTTCACTCTAGCAATCATCGTGCTCCGTATTTGACAAACACAACACCTCCACATTCACTCCATCCCTCTAAAGCCCCCTACCGCCGCTCCTACACCTCAAACGTCACCAAGCACTACCAACCCTCTATCCTCTCCAACTTCATACGCCGCTCGAACCACAACTTCCTCCTCCGCCACGCCATAAACCTCCACTATCATCGTGGTACCCATGTCGCCACTTCTCTCCATATTATTGGAAATCTTTGAACATGCCATTAAGCTATTTGTGCCGCTGCCTCCAAGTTGCTATGTTCAATCTTAATTTGATTTAGGGTTCCAACAATTGCAATACAACAAAAGGCAACACTGAAATCGGATGGGCTCTCCCAATCCATTTGAGCTAAGCGGAGGGTATTGAAAATGGATAAAGAGTAATGTTACTTTTACATCTACACGTGGCATACCTCCAGTTGATACTGTTGATGTGGCGAAAAGTAATAATTTTTAAGCCAGCGTGTAAAGGTTTAAATTCAGAAACCCAAAAGTCACTCTCGCTTTCTCCACTCTCACTCTCTCAGTCTCTGACTCTTCACTCTCTCACTCTCGCTCTCAAGGTCCCTCTGCACTCTCACTCTCTCGTTCATTGTCTGGCTCTCTCGCTCTCTCTTCGTCCACTCTTTGGCTCTCTCGCTTTGTCTACGTCTCTTCGTCTCTGTGCTCTCAAGTCTCTCTTCGTCTTTGTGCTCTTCGTCTCAGCAAAATGTTAGTTTTTTTATTTTGTTTATGTTGGAAAAGCGTGTAAAGGTTGTTCTTTTAAGTGATTTTTTATGCAAAAGGATGTTTTTTTTTTGTTTATGGAATGATTTTCGTGTAAAGTTTGGGTTTTCATGTGGTTTTTGATGGAAAAGGAAGTCTTTTTGGTGGTTTAATAGTTTTGTTCTTGGTTGATGCTGGATTTGAAAAGGTTTTTGCGTTTGTCGTTTGATTTCCGTTGGTGGTTGAAGTAAAGTTTGTTTTTTAATGTCATTTACATGATCATTCATGGTTCTTGGTTGAAAAAAAGAATGTTTTTTGTAAGTCTTTTAAGTGATTTTTCATAGAAAATGATGTTTTTGTTTGTTTGCCGTTTGATTTCCATGTAAAGTTTGTGTTTTTATATGCCTTTTGGATAGAAAAGGAAATATTTTTGGTGTTCTGTTCTTCGCCGTTGTTGGAATATAAAAGGTTTTCGCGTTTAGGGTTTGATTTTCATTGGTGGTTGAAGTAAAGTTTGGTTCTTTATGTGATTTACAATGTTCTTCTTGGTTGTTGATGGAAAATGAATGATTTTTGTAAGGGTTTTAGGTTTGTAATGTTTGAATCTATTTGTTTTGGCAAGTGATGAACACATGTGTGTTAAGTCGCCAAAACATGAACTAAGGTGTCCCCATGTCAAAGAAGGGGTAACCACACGTGTTTTGTCAAACAATAAGTGGTTCCGAGCTTACAAAAAAATAGTGGTTTCCCATGTTCTAACGAGGGGACATCTCAGTACAAGCTTTGGTGACTGAGGAACAAAACACAACAACATTATCCACAATGAGCTACGAAACACAAACGATTCGTGTTACATACAAATTTACACATTTTCATGAATCTGGTGTTATATTTTATGTTACATCCATCAAACGGTTCATGTTATATTTTGCTGACATGGTCTTTACAGGTGTATACTATTCAATCTGGTGGATTTGTGTCACTCCTCACATCGCTAGAAAACACATAGGAGTCAGCATCTGCAACTGGTTACTCAAGCTTTAACGAGGGGATACCTTAGTAGATGTTTTGGCGACTAAATGCATTACGACCATTTTGGCATTTTAAGTTCTTATGTCCTTCAGTAACAATCCTGTGAATTGCTTCCATGATCCTTTTATGTACCAAAATATGCTAAATTGATATATGTGTGCATAAATAACATCTATCAACCTACAAAACATCAGGGGTTACCCACGTTTTAACACGAGGACACCTCAGTTCACGTTATTGTCATCAGTAGCCAAAGCTTGTACTGAGGTGTCCCCTCGTTAGGACATGGGTAACTACTAATTTTTTGTAAGCTTGGAACCACTTATTGTTTGACAAAACACGTGTGGTTACCTCTTCTTTAACGAGGGGACACCCTATTTCATGTTTTGGCAACTCAACACACATGTGTTCATCACTTGCCAAAACAATCGGATTAAAACATAGCAAACCCTAAAACCTTACAAAAAAAATATTTCTTTTCCATCAACAACAAAGAAGAACACTGTAAATCACATAAAAAACCAAACTTTACTGCAACCACCAACGAAAATGAAACCCTAAACACAGAAACCTTTTATATTCTAGCAATAATGAAGAACAGAACACCAAAAACACTTCATTTTCCATCAAAAACCATATAAAAACTCAAACTTTACACGAAAATTACTTAAAAGACCAAACTTTACTTCAACCACCAACAAAAATCAAACCCTAAATGTAGAAACCTTTTATATTCCAACAACGACAAAGAACAAAACACCAAAAACACTTCCTTTTCCATCAAAAAGCACATCAAAACCCAAACTTTACACGAAAATCACTTAAAAGAGCAACCGTTACATTATTTTTCAACATAAATGACAAAAAAAACCAACCTTTAGCTTACAGCAAGAGAGCCTAGGGAGCGGGGAGTGAGAGAGTCAGGGAACGAGAGAGCGAGGGAGCGAGAGAGCTAGAGAACAAAGGGGGTGAGACAGTGAGAGAACGCAGAGGGGAGAGAGTACAGAGACGAAGAGAGCGTGAGAGAGCACAAGCAGTAAGAGAGTGCAGAAAGTGAAAGAGTGAGAGAGGCAGACCGTTAAATGGGGGTAAAACATTTGGGCTTCTTCAGTCGCTGCTACATGGCTTTTGAAATACAGAACGTTGCTACCCAAAATGTCCCTGCCACGTAAGATTGAATGACCAAAATACCCCGGTGTCAAATGGGCCTAAATCCCAACGGTGTCATAGTATCATTACTCATGGATGAATAAGCTTTGACAATGTGGTACAAAGTAAAATATGAATTGGGTTTAGGCCCAAAGCTTTTTCTTACACTGAATTAGGAGTATAGGGGATGAGAGCGAAAAGGCATGGCATTGATAGCGTGGCAATTGATAGGCTTGGTCCATTTTGATTATTTTGATACAGATTGCAAGAATAGAGAAATTTGGAATAAGTGAGAGAGCACGGTTTCGGCTTTGGCTCAATATTCTTGGTTGAAGAAACTTTGAAGTGAGAATGAAGTATTGTGTTACTAGATTGGGTTTAGTTTTTTACAAAAATAGTTTTTTTTTTTTTTTTGGTTAAATCTTCAAATGACAATACGTGTCATGTGATGTTTTTTCCAAATAAATAAATTTTTTATTAAATTCTTAAATGACTGTACGCGTCATATTCGGATTTAATTCAAAATTTTTTAATTTCATTTGGATTATCAAAAGGCCTTATGCATCTAACGATAACCAAAGCAAGATTTAATTTCTTAAAAATAATAAAAATAAAATATAAAAATTTCAAAAATATAAAAAATACAAAAATAAAAAAATTCTCAAAAATATCAAATTCTCAAATTACTCAATTTTCTTTTAGAACTATGTATGTCCTAATTCTTCACCCATTACGGTTGAAGATACGTAGGAGCAAAGTCAATCCTTGTTGGGTCCTTTAATTTAAAAAATATTATTTTATTCTTATTTATTTATTTTTATTTTATTATTTCTATTTTTTGGGAAAAATAAATATTTAATAAACCACATTTGATTTTATTTATTGAATTAAATGTATTGTCTTAAAACAGGCGTTGTGAAGTGCTAACACCTTCCTCATACATAACTGACTCCCGAACTCATCTCGGGTTCGTAAAACTTGCCTTATCTTTTTTCGGTTTTTTCATAGTTTTCCATAATAAACTATGGTAGCTATTCCTTTTTTCTATAATTTATTTTTCGGATCGTCGTCCACGGTCGTGATCCAGGTTGCGACACATTGGATTTTACATTTCTAGGACTTCAAAATAGACATATGGTTTAATGGATTTCCAGTTCTCTACTATTTTCTAGAATTTTTTTTTGAAGTTGAGGCATATTTGTTGTAATTTTATAAAAGAACCTATGCATATTAGATTTTCTTTGTATTAGGTTAAAGTTTTGTAAATTGGCTTATGGATCTAATTAGAACCCATATTGAGTTCCTTGTTTACTTCATATTTCAGAGCATTTAAATTGTCTAAATATGCTCTAAACATGTACACAAAAATTATTTGCTTAATTTTTCAATTTTAGAAATCGTCTCTTTATCTAGTTTTCTTTCTTTTCTATCAATTTTCATTTTGATTCTTTCTCTTCTCCTTTCAATTTCATTTTCTATTCTTCATCAGTGGGGAATTAATCCTTCAGTATCAATTCAAGGAATCCAGATCAAACAAACCGAATTGAGTTTTTCACTTATTACTTAACATATGAGTATGTCCTTCTCTTTTCCAATTTTGGATTTTAACTTTGTGATTACACTTTTCATTTTCGGTTTTAGAATCAAATTAGTAATCAACTAAATCTTAATTTGATAATTAGATATGGATAGATTAAATGATATTTTGATTTGATTCGTATAATCATTTTAATTGATTAATTAAATCAGTTAATTGCTAAAACTTGAATCTGAATCTCTAAAGAACAGTGGCTTGAGGAATTGTTTAATTCTTAAATATGTGAATTGACATTCTGATGTCTTAACTTTTAGTTTTTTAATTTTGTAGTGTGTTTCAATTTTTTCTTTGCATTTCGAAATCCTTAAAGCCCCAATTTTTAATTGGTATAAGAAAAAAACTAAAGGTTAAATACAATACACATGTGTTCTCGGAGGTTGTGTTCAATACTCAATATTGGAAAATTTAGAAAAGAATTAGTATCTTTTATTTCAAGAAGATTGAAAATTAATATTAAACAAACTACATAATAAAGACATATCAACTATTTCCCAAACAAAGCTGACAATGTACACCTTTTACAAATTTGATTTATGAATCAATGTCAACAACTATAATTTAACATTGTTTGAGCTAGTAATTTTTAAAATCTTGATGAATGCACACAAATAGATAAATTTATGTGATTTCTCACGTTAACACTATAGAAAATAAACTTATAATAGTCATTTAAAAAGGTTGGTCTACATCAATCTTCTTGAAATATTCTTACATTATAAGTGTTTCAAGAATAAAATATGAACCAAACAGTACCAGATCATTATTATTTATTTATATTTCCACTTTACGTAGAATGAGTTGAGCACCATATTGGGGTTGAAGGGTAATCACAGTAGTTGGAGCATGGGTATAGGTCGGAGAGAGTTCAAACGAGAAATTTTGTAAAATTATTGACAAAGCAATCTTTGCTTCCAACAAGGAGAAGTTTTGTCCAATACATATCCTAGGACCCCCTCCAAATGGAATTAGTGAAGCTCTGCCATTTGTAGCCTTTAGAACTCCTTCAGCAAACCTCTCAGGTTTGAACTCCTTTGCATCATCTCCCCATATCTCACAATCATGGTGTACCAAAAGTATTGGCATGGAAACATGCATTCCAGCGACTAATGATAGATTTCCAAGTTTCACATCTTTACGGACTTTTCGAGCAAGACCAATTACAGGTGAGTATAGCCTAAAAACCTCATTTAAAATCATGGTAACCTGTTGCAAGAATATTCTTAGTAACTACTTAGAGCATGTTATTCAATATCAAATGATAATATAAACTTACAATCTTAAGGTGACTCAGTCCATCAAAATCTGGTTTTTGATTGCCAAAAACTTGCAAGACTTCTTCCCTTGCACATGTTTGCCAGTCAGGGTACATACTTAATAATATCATTGTCCAAACAAGCAAAGATGAAGTGGTCTCCTGCCCTGCAAAGTAAAATAATTTGCATTCCCCAATAACATCTTCAATATTCATTCCAACATTCTTGTTGTTTCCATGTTCTTGAATTTCCCTGTAGTTTGACTCAAGAAGCATATCTAACAAATCATTTTTAGTGGCTTCACCCGCTTTTAATGCTTTCTCTCTATTATTAATAATATCCATAAGTGAAGCTTTTATTTTCCTGTCAATTGTGATTAACTTTCTATTGGTAGCAGTGGGTACAAACCTACAAGTGAACATAAATTAATCATAATCTGAAGGGAATTCTTTTTTCTATCTCAAATAGATTTCTATGATGGTTTTTTCCAAGATAAACAGTTTGACTTTCCAAGTTAACTAGAGAGATATATCACGTGATCATGTCACAATATTTGGTAAAATGGTTATTGTAAACAATAAAGTTCCTTTGATTTTTAATCATAAGTACTATTTTCTAATCACAATTTCCTTTACCAAAGAATGACAAGTTTGTTTAGATAAATAAATATCATCCAAAATGCTTGATTACTTTATTTTATCAAATAGTCAAATATACATATTAGTCTTACCTCCATCCCGGGATGTAAACTTTGAACATAAGTTTAACTGTAAGTTCACCTTGCTCTTTTAGGAGTTGAAATATACTTCTTCCTTCTTCATAACTACTTCCAAATGCTGTTCGAGAAATAACATCACAAGCCAAATTCTGAAGGAAAGGCCATACATCCATTTCACTTGATCCATTCAAAGATAACATTTCCTCCCATTTGCTAATAAGATCGTCACAACATTTGATGAATAGTGGTAACATATCCTGAGGTGTAATGAAGAAATAGCTAATTGTTAAAATTTCATTGTCAACTTAGGCTGGTAAATATTCAAACTTCACATCATGTTACTTCTACACTAATAGATTTCACTTGCAAGAGAATATATTTTTGTGGAGTAATTTTTACATGCAAAATAAAAGAAAAAACAGTGCAACACAAATAACAATGTTTTCCTAATGTCTTTGAAAGGAAAATTAGTCAATACATAAAATCTTTATCTAACAAAAAGAAACTAACCTTCAACTTCTCTAAATTGAAAGCAGGATTGATTATCTTTCTGTGCTTGCTCCACTTTTCTCCCTCGAAGCTTATAAGGCCAGGAGCTAGTAACCTGACTTGTGGATTGATCTTAATCTTTCCGAAGTCATATGGTTTGTTTAATACTTCTTTGATTAGCTCTGGATCAGTAAGGGTCACCCTTGGTACCGGTCCAAACCACATAAAGGAATTTTTGCCTACATACCATCAACAAACAATACGAATATGCTTCAATTAAATATGAAAACGAACAAAAAGAATTCAATATTAGAATTGTCTATATTAAAAACATGGAAATCAGAGGACTCCAAAGAAAATAGAAAATTAAGACTGAACTCTGAGAAGGACCAGCTCCTTGCTAAGATAAACACCAGCAACAATTAGGAAAACTTTTCATTCCCTCGTCATTCAGTTGCCCCTAAGGATAGTCATTCCTTCTCCCCTACTCTTATTCCCATATCATTCTCTCCCAGTCCCTGCATGATATCTGCCCATTCAGTTATGCCTTCCACTCTTTAAGCTGTCATCTCTCTTTTCTCTCATACCCAAATTTTCCCTCCTTCTGTACTATAGACGTTAAAATTGGCCCTGTTAGCAAATATGTATATTAATTAGCCTTTAATCTTGACTGTCCATGCATGTTTTTGTATGGTCAAAATATACTCATCTCATTGATATAAATATGGCACACCATATACAAGGCTTCTAATTCATTTGTAAGATTTCCAAGCATATACTCCCAATGATCAAACTAAACACATAATAACACAATGCATATGGGAGTGCAAAATGATATTCAAAATAGAATGATACAGAAACAGAAATCATTCCTTACAATCTCGAGCCAAATATCTCAGAATAAGCTAGCAACATAGAGCGAAAACAAAAAAGGGAAGAAAGATAAGAAAGAATGAGTATTTTCTTATTATCTTATAAATATATTGGTTCACCTTCTTATGTTTCAGAATGGCCCATTATGGAATGAACTAGTGTACAGATATGAAACAATAAAAAAATGCCCTTATTCTCATAAACCTTACTGCCTTTACCCTGATCGTTGGGTCAATGAGGCTCTATATTCCTAGACACGAGTTATGGGCCTATCAGCACCCTCTCCTAGGTGCTCTTATGGTCTACATATTATTTCACTTTATGAGTTCTTCATTTGAGCAATTGAGCAACTTCCTGAGGATTAGCCCCTTTGCAATAGTCACTTGTAATTTCCCATCCTATGAGAGGAATTTGGAGAATTGTTTGCAAGAAACATCAGCAACCACTGCTATCTATATTTGGGACATACGGAAAATCATATGTACTTTAGCCTTCAAGGGCAGTTCCTGCTTATAAGCCACTAGTCCTACCCTCTTAATGATAGCATAAGAACCATAGAACTAAGCTTTTCATTGACCGTTAGCAAAGATCCCAATATGTATTGTGAGCTTTCACATAAACCTAAGTTAATTTCAACCTCTCTTCTTTTTATATTTGTATCTTTTTTCTTCTTGTAAATCCCAATTTCATTCAAAACACCTTTTGGCTAATGCAAAATGGAACAGAGCATTAATCTGCTTTATTAGTTTAAATTTGTATGCCTTGAAAGTTCACCAATGTTCTTCTTCATCCATTATATCATGCGATGTTAAATTCTAGATGATTGAATATAAACTTAGTTTCATGTCATTTCTAATGATAGGCATCTCCAAATTATGATCATTATATTACTAATGGAATGTGACATGTTGATTACATTATCCACGGTACAAAAAGTAGTTTTTGTTCTAACTAGTTTTAGTATTCTAGTCGGTCTTATCTCAAATTATTGTAACACATTCAGTAAACGAATTCATCTTATAATGAACAATTTTCATGTAAAGATATAATGTATGTACAGATGGTATCAGTCTAAAATGTCCCCCAGAGATTTCTTTGTACTGCTGCAAGTGTCTCTTCAATTACAACTAGTTGGAGTTACAGGGGTTGATCAAAAGTCTAAATAACTAAAATGAACCAATAAACTTTGAAATACTAGCTTATCAACGAAATCCACTTAGCTATTTTGTAGGTATTTTGGGCACTCAATCAGTGTACTGAGAAGTCACACAGACAAGAGTCGATATTTTGGGCACTCAATCAGTGTACTGAGAAGTCACATAGACAAGAGTCGAAATTATCTTTTAAGAGATGTTTGGTAAGAGAAAATTAGAGGGGCAGAAAATAATTGAATTGGAAAGAAATTTTAAAAATAGTGATCTTACTTTACTTTATTATTTTTAATCTAAATTCACCTGTATCTTTATTTCGTTTTATTTCTCTTCAACCAAACTCTTTCCAAACTTATTTCCAGATCAACATCATTTGTTCTCCTCCGTACCAAACATAAATTAACCTTGATCGAACATCTTGTACTCATTTTACAAGCAAATAGAGAAAACAAGCATCTGGTACATTTAAGTATTAATTAATTGCAGATACATTACCATCGGTGGTTCAGCCACACAGTAGTTGGACAAAAGAAAAAAAGAGCTGAACAATGAAAGACTTAACAAGAGTTGCAAAAAGACAATACAAGAAGGGACGACGAGCATACCAAGTGTGTTGACACTGTGATTGATAAAGGAAAACACTCGCGGCACTATGTCGTGAGAGAAGAGATTCATGGGTTTGGAGAATGCTTCCTTTCTCATCTTCGCAGCCTCATTCAAGTCTCCAACGAAAAGAGTGTATGGATTGCCTTGAAGGCCTTGCTCTCTGAGAAGCCTTTCAAGCCTCTTTGGAGTGAACCATAACCAGTTCAGCATCCTCCATGCCCATATCAGAACCAGTATCAGAATCATGGAACTCGCTGCTTCCATTTCTCTCCCGCAGAGTTTGGTGGCGCAAACAAAAACAGGAGAAGTTCTAGAGGAAGGTCAACGGCGGATTTCCGAACATAACGCTTGTTTGGCTTCGAAAATTCCCATCATACCCTCCAAAAATTAACGCATTAACTTTTTCGGACATTCCTTTTACCTATAAATTATTAAGTTATAGTGTGATTTCGGTGGTCCGTAACGTTATGATTAAGTGATAAGAAGCTATTACTTTTTCAATTTAGTACTTAATTAACTAAAATATATTTTATTTTAATTTAAAAGTCTTATCATTGTTTAGAAAATATTCAACATAACATTTATAACATAAATGTTAATTTATTTTTTTTGGGCTTACTTCTTTTCTCTTCTACTTTTATAGTTATGCAATACTTTTATAAGAAGTTTTTCTTCAAAACTCGAGCAACTCTACACGGTTATTCTTAAAATGGAAATATTTTTTGTTTGTTTTATTCAGGAAATGGATTTTGTTTTATTCAGGAAATGGATAAGTAATATCAACTTGGCATTGAATTGAGTTTGGTTAAAGTGAAGTCATGACAACTAAACACGTTTTTAATAAATATATGAAAATCATTTTTATTTAAGATTAATGGAATGTAAATTTTCTTTTTTAAATGAAGTCGTCCCAAAGTAGTATGATTTTAGTTTAAATGACACTACTCTGAAGTGTGTTAGGGTAGGACAACTTTAGAAATGTGATTTGACTTGTCCATGTTGGTACAACTTGTGTTACTTTTAAATTAAATTCAAGTGATGCAAACCTTACATCAAAGTCATCCCTTAAACAATCTTTGTTATATAAATATTTGATGGTCCAATTACATTAGGCGGTCGAGGTTGTATATGTATTAGGCGGTCTAGGCTATAAATACATTAAATGATTTATGCTAAATATAGATTAGATAGTTTAGGTTGTAAATGCATTTGACAGTTGATCACAACCATCCATTTCACAAGCAAATTAAACGAATCTAGTCTAGATCATCTAATGTAGTGTTAGACTGTCTAAAACTAAAGAGATGATAATATAGATAGGAAAAAGTTAACTTCAAGTCATCTCCTAACAAATTCAATAGTAAATAGTTGTTAAATGTTCCAAACTCATATGCAAATAATCAATGTTAGTAATGACAGTAAAGTAAAAGGGGTTTGAGGATTATTGTGTAAAAAAAATAAATTATTTTAAAACAACAAGTTCATTCAACAGTGCATTCTTCATTGGTTATTTTAAGATTATTATTCTTAAATTCCCTCACAAAGTTAAACTTAATTGAATAGGTGTCTATCAAATTCAATAAAATCTTATCAGTAAAACAAGTGTCTACTAACATATTCAATATCTCACTTCATTCCAAGCGTATGCTCAATAAGATGTTTATATTCTATCTCTTGGCTAAGTGTACAACGAATTGATTAAGACCAATTGAATTAACCAAAAACTCTAATTAAAGAAAAATAACTAAATTTCCAGCAAGCTTTCAAAAACAATTCTTTTACAAAAAATAGAATTCAAAAAGATCAACTATAAAGCACAAATTGTTCCAAAGAACTAAAGAGAATCAATCTAAAAGTGTTTAACCATCCATATAGAGAGAAAATGAAAACATTACAACAAAGAAAAATAGGAAAACTAAGACTGTATTCTACTATGTTTTATGAACGTGCTATAGAGTGGAGCTTCCCCCTTTCCCTTGAAGCTTCATATCATTTTATAGGTTTCTTTGCTTCAAGAATCTTGAAATGTATTCTATTTTAGATTTTATTCACGATTTCTCAGTTTCCAACTTTCCATAATTTTTAGATTTTATTTCCAAGTTAATCGTGAATTCTATTCTTGGTATCTTTGATATTATTTTCTTCTAAATTTGTTTTCAAAATATTATAGTATTTATTATCTAATTCTTTTGCTCATATTTCGTTTTCAGTTTCAATTCAGAGAAGCAACTTGGAATTTCGCTTAATCAACTCCTCTCATAGTGATGAACATTCCTTCAAACCTTCTATTAGACTATCTAATGTATGTTCCTTGCATCAGACTCTCATTGCACCTCTTCTTCATTAATATTTGACGTTGTTGAAGTGATTTCTTCGATTGAGTCTTGATAGATGGTTTGCTAGACTGTCTATTGTAAGAAAGACAAGATCGTCTACTCCATGTAACCATCAGATCGTCTAGTCTGACTGTCTAATCCATATAACCATTAGATCATCTAGTCAAATTGTTACATTAGATCATCTACTGCACTAAAAATACAAGATTAGCAAAAAAATAATAGTTAAGCCCCAAATAAACCCAATTAGATGAATCTTAATTAAAACAATAGATTTATTATTAATTACAATCCAAGAAATTCATGATTAAAGCTTCTAACTATGATTAAAAATAGGGTTATCAATAGTCTAGGTTGTATATGAATTAGACGGTCCAGGCTATATAACCATTAAATGGTCTAGGTTATGTATGCATTACACAGTCTAAGCTGCATGCAACTACATTAGTTGGTCTAGTCCGTTTGTGTACAATAGACTGTCTAGTATGTTTCCTTTTCGATTGTCTACTGCAATGAAGATGAAGATTCTCTGAAAGCATATCAATGAACACCAAATCTTGTAGTTTTTAAGTCCAATGAACTTCTTCACAAAGTTTTATAAAGGTATCGGAGATAAAGAACATGAAAAAAATAAAGCATAACAGAGATTTATATTTCATGTCACATAGTACAAACAAACTTATCAAAACAGAAACTTAACGTACTATTTCATGTCACTGCTATTATTATCCTCATATTATTTACAGGTCACTAGAATTGTTGTCCTCATATTATTTACAAGTCACTGAAATTGTTATTCTAGTATTATTCACTATTTCCAGAAATGATGATCCCTATATTATTTATATGTTTTACTCATGGTGATCTATTCACTATAATTATTATTTCCTTATTATTTACTAGTCACTTCTATTGTTATTCCTATATTATTTACAAATTTCTTATAATAATTTATTGAGAAAGGAATATTTGATATTCTTAAATTATTTAGAATATTCACAATTTATCACCTTTATTGTTTTAAAATGCAATTATTTTAAAATGTATGTATATATCACATTTCCCTTTCTTTTTCTTGTTTGTTGAATACGAATTAAATCAAATTTTAGATCAAAGGTGGATGGATGCTCCTAATTTTCCCAATTCCTTTACTGTTGATATCTCTGCTTATTTTTTGGGAAATGACTGGAGCACTAACGTGATCGAGAATTCCATATCTTTTAGAGCAATTACTTATTCCACCTTGACATTTGCTCAACTCAAGGACGTGTCATTGGTGTTGGATGGTCATGTGATTATAACTTTCTTCGTGTCGTCGACTACATACAAGAATCCCCTCATCAATTTATTTTCACCAACAATATAATGTAAAATGATATTAGAGAAGTATAATGAATAATTAATATTGGGAAGAATTTTGTACAATAACGTAATAGTCATGTAAAAATTGTATAGGATGAATTTTGTACATTATATGTAATAGCCATGTAAAATATATGTGTAGTTTAACATGATTATAGTATATGTACTCATCTCAATGCAATAGATAAATAAAAGAAAAATATATGCATATATTATATTATATATCAAAATTTATTATAGATATATAACACAAAATTTAAATTCTCATATTTTAATTATTGAATCTTTTCTCCATTGGTTAAGGTATATACATTTATTTGTCTTCCACTATATTTTAAATTAATTATATAACAATTATCGGTTAAGGAAAAATAGAATCCTTCGTTTCATTTTATTAATTAAATTAGAACATCATATCATGAATTTCATAAAAGAGTTCTTGATATAGGTGGTAAGAGAGTCTTCCATCTGGTTCATCCTTGGTTGAACCTATCATTTATGTCATGTAGTTTTCAAATCTAACAAACTTCTTCAAAAAATTTTATAAAGGCTTCCAAGATGAAGAACATGAACAAAAATAGAGCAAACAAAGATTTATATTTCATGTCATGGAGTGTAAGCAAGCTTATCAAAACAGAAACAAAACTTAACATAGACTCTTAAGCATAAACACTATTTCTCCCTGTTTTTCACATCATTAAAAAGGGTTTCGAAAAAGAAAAAATATCATTGTTGCAGGAAATGAGGGGTCACCATCTAGTTAGAAGATTGATGGGATAAAGGCACTATTAGTTGATTGAGAATTTCAGTAAAAAGAGTTTTTTATGAGTGGTAAGAGACTCTTCCATCTAGTCCACCCTTCGGTTAAACCTATCATCCATGTCATGTAGTTGTTTCTGAAAAACTACTCTTTCATCTTAAAGTGCTTGTTGAAGCATCACTTGTACAGTGTTGGAAAACGCATCTAAAACATCTTCAATAGTTTTGGGGACACATAAACCACTACTGCAATACCCGTTGTAGAACTTATTTAAGAGGCTCATATGTACAACTTGAATTATCGAAATCTTGAATCGAGTGCTTTTCACTATGCCAAAAGTTATAGCCATCAGTCAGGGTACAACTTTTTTCTACTTAAGAGTGTAGCATCCTAAGCATCACGATTCAAGTGTGACTTGGCTCAGCTAGCCTCCATCATATAGGAAAATTGATGCCACTCGCAACAATCTCCGCCTCAACAATTGCCTCGTTCGAATCAAAGTCGTCATTCTCATACTGATTCTTAGATTAAGTGTGTACCACTAGGTCAAAATCTATATCCATTAGTTAGAACACAACTTTTTTTACTTAATGAATATAGTAACCCAAGGCCCACGATTTGATTATGACTTATCCCACCTAACCTCCGTCATGGGACAATTAATGTCGCTCGTATTATGATTTCATTTTTAAAAACTAATAAATACAAATAAAAAAATGTGATTCTTCCTAAAACATACTATCTAATGAATATACCTACTAGACCGTGTAATGTATATACAACCTACACAATCTAATGCGATATAAATTGGACCGTATAATGTTCATATAAGATGATATCAGTTTGGGTTAGAATATAAGTTGTTTTACCATAAAGCGACTTCAATTGGAATCATATTAAAGTCGTCCCACTTGACACAACTACAATGTAATATTATTTAATGTAATATTATTTAAGTTGAAGTTGTGTTACTCTATCATGACTTCATTTAAATAAAAATTATTTATATCTCTATTAACTTTAATAAAAATGGTTTTAGCCTCTTACGACTTTATATTCACATTAATATTTGTGTCAATCTAACATAACTTGAGATTAACCAAACTTTGACACGATTTTACCTGTGTAATAAAAAAATAATATGCGTGATAAAAAATAATATGCCCATTAGGGAAATAATAGTAAAATTGTATTAATTTGAAAAAAAAAACTTTATAAAAGTTTTCTAGACTCATATTTTAATTAATATTATTACACTTAAATTAATGTTTTATGTCAATTTAACCTGTTGGTAGAAATATAATTTTTTAAAGAAAAATAATATTTATATCTGAAACTTATTGTCATTGTCATGTTAACATATCTGAAAAAAACAAATCCCATAAAACCTGTATTAAATGTGTCACTGGCCATATGGACGTGAGAGATATTTTTAAACAAAAAATTAAAATCCAGTTAAAAAGAATCTTCCAGTCAGGTAAAACAAAAGGAAAACTTCTAACTCTAATCTTCGTTTTCTCACCATGCAATAACTTTTCTTCCAACCAGTGTTAATTCAAGGCATTACTTTGTTACACTTCAATTTGGGTCTTGTGAAAATTGGTAAAACAAAACAAACATTTCTATCCCCTACTCAATATTTAGTTATGCCAGAAGATTAAACAATTATATGTAATTTTGACAGAGACGACATTTGACAATCAAAATATTGAAAGTTAAAATTATTATATATTAAAAGATAAAAAATAACATTGAATAGTGAATATAAAAATTACCCTTTTTTTCCTATTAATGTTGCTTAGTGTGAATGAGGGGGTTTTATTCATTGCTATCTTCTCTTTTTCCGTTCCTTCTTTGCGTGCATGAGTTGAGTTGTGTTTTTTGACGTGTGCCAACATTTGTCACTACTCTAAGCGTCTACGCATCTTCCTCCGGCTAATGAAACTCATTATTTAATATGACTTACAATAGAAGTTAGTGGATGAAAAGGAAAGAAAAGAAATTATGGTTGAGGCATTTAGAATATTTCTAAAGCAATAAAAAGAATTTTAAGTTGAATAATTATAACTTTTAAATTTATAGGAAAAATTTAGTTATCTAGGATACAAAATTAAAGTATTCCGTGAATTTATTATGGTGAATTTTTTTTGAGAACTTCACCAAAGAAAAAAAAATGAAAAAAAATAAATTAAGCTTCGTCACAAGTTAATATTACTTTAGGTTTTATTTATAAATTAAAATTAGCTTATATAAAAGTTAAAAATGAAAATTTTAAAAATTACTTGACAATTTTTTTTGGAAAAATAATTATAATTTGTAAAAAAGTTAATTTTATTTTTTTCCTTTTAAAAGTCTTCGGGTATAAATTTGTGCAAAACAATATTTTAAAAAATTATATGAAAAAAATCCATAAAACTAATTTATGCATAAATTAATTTTAATTTCCTAAAATTCATTTCATTTTCTTGAATCACATTTTTGATTCAGCACGTTTCCATTACTGTTGCAAAAAATTCAATCGATTGTTTTTTGCATTTAAATTAGTTAATATTTTTCTACTAGGACTTTGACTTCTTTGTTCTGCATTATTTTGTGTTTCTGTAAAAGGCTTTTGGATTTTTATTAATTCTCCTTTGTATCACATATAATTTCTGGAAGCATATTGATTTGATCTGTGTCAATTTTTCATTCCTGAAAAATTAATTAATTATTTTACAATTTCAATTAATTGTGTTTATTGTTTTTGTGTTAACTTGAAAAAACTATAACTGATTGAGTGCATGCTTTCAATTGATTGAGTTCTGTTTTTGGCATTCCGTAACAATTTTACTTGATTGTTTTTGGTGGATAATTGATTACAATTTGAAGATTTGTTTTGCTACTCAAGTCTTTTAATCAACTGTAGATTCAATTGATTGAATTTCTTGTTAAAAAATTTTAAGATTAAACATTCATAGTTTTTCTTCTTTAATTGATTGGAATGACAGTGATTATTGTATTTTTTATTCAATTAATTATTTTTCTTATTCAATTGATTGATTATGTGCAATAGTGTCTTGCAAGAAATTTTAATTGACTGTTTTTGTTTTCAATTGATTGAATCTGTGTTATACTAAACTACTAGAAAATTCAATTAATTGGTTCTGTAGTTGGATTCATTGATTATGTATGTTCTCTTTAGTGCTATGAGATATTTTTAGCTGATTATTTTTACATTTTAATTAATGGATTTTGTTTTGTGCATTCCTGTGAGTGCATTTTAATTAGTTGATTTTGTGATTCAATTACTTGATTTTGTGTTATGCATTCAATACTTCCCCTATTAATTGTTTTAATAAAGGGCTTACATTCTTTCTATTAGTTCTTTCCATTATTTTGCAAAAATCATTGAAAGTTCAATTCACCCCCTCTTAAACTCAGCGTAAAACTCTTTTCAATTGGTATCAAGAGTTAGGGCTTGTATTTTACTCAAATTTTAATCCATAGTTGAGAACAAGTTACCCTTTGTAGAGGGTGCCTCAATAAACAGACCACCTATATTCAGTGGTGTGAATTACCAATTTTGAAAAGTAAGAATGAAAATCTTTATTGAATTAATTGATCGTCAGATTTGGAATGTAATTGTGAATGGTCCTATGACTATTGTGAGTGGTGTGACTATTGAAAAATCTTTTGATGACTATATTGCCAAGAATATAATAACTTTTGCTTTGAACCTTGATGAGTTCTTGAGGCATCATAATGCAATTCAGCAAAAGAGATGTGGGATATACTTGAGGTCACTCATGAAGGTTACTACTGATGTAAAGAGGGTCAGAAAGCATGCCTTGATCCAAGAGTATGAGCTGTTTGGAATGCAGCAAGGAGAGACAATTAGTGATGTGCATAAACAATTTACTAACATTGTCAACCACATAACTATACTTGGCAAACTGTTTGATAAAGAGGAGTTGAACATCAATATTCTAAAATTTCTGGACATAAGTTGGCAACCCAAAGTCACAACATTTTCAGAAACAGATGTTAGCACCAAGGCTAAGCATGTGATTTGATGAAGTCAATATTGTGAGCACCAAGGCTTAGCATGTGAAGCTGATGAAGACTGCCTCATGAAGAATCTGTTGGAACCAACCTGGACCAGA
>Ga0099825_1000523_pt1 | contig 41425 bp, 23 predicted proteins | sample SiratroredBW_FD_76838 | JGI IMG/M metagenome (GOLD analysis project Ga0099825, IMG submission 76838) | Root nodule microbial communities of legume samples collected from California, USA - Siratro red BW | ecosystem: Host-associated > Plants > Roots > Nodule | place: USA: California | collected...
AACGATTATTAAACATGAACGAAGCACTCATACAAAAACCACCAACAATGTTTCATACCAACAACGGATGAGAGAACATACACAGTTTAGGGTACACAACACGGTAGGAAACACCACAATGACAGTGGTCTTGCGGCCGGAAAAATGAAGGCGAATCTGTGGGCAGAAGGAACGCGAATCTTGTTGTTTCGTCTGTTCTCTCTCCTTCAGAGGATGCGGGGTTAATGAGTGCAATGAGAAAATGAGATCTGCTTTTCCCTCTCAAATTATCCTGCATTTTCAGATGGGAAATGACAAAAGCAACCCTTTGCAAAAAGACAAACATGAACCACGTAAGCAGAAAAGAAGTTGGCTTTCTCTTTCTTTGCCACGCGGGATGACAATGCCACGTCGGAGTGTCAAATGGAGGTAAGAGAAAAACGAGTGTCAAAGTAACATTTTCCATATGTAAATATATATAGAAAAGAGGAGATATGTTATGGCTGTAATGCTGAAGATTGTCATATAAGTTTCTTCATTCATCTCTCGTACCTATTGTTAAAAAAGCTTTCTTGACATTGACATGTAAATATATAGTGGTATGTAAATGTAAATCAAGCTTGGTATTCAGAATATTGCTTTGTTTGTAAAGTATTATCGGTTGATGTATTGGTATGCTTAGCTAACAATCATTATTAACAATATAATTTTTCATTTTTTATTAGGTAGTTTGTTTTTATCTCAAAGACAACACAATCATGGACAAGAATTGGATGGTAGCACCTAGATCATCAACTAGGTATTTGAATGGATTGGAATTTTTTTTTTTAAATTTTGCATTTGAAAATACTGCTCAAGAAGATGAGGTTTTGTGCCCTTGTAAGGAGTGTAACAATCATTATTGGGGTAACTGAAAGAAAGTGCATGAGCATTTATTGTGCGTTGAACTTGATAGAAACTATACAAGGTGGGTTTTTCATGGAGAATGTGGCTCTTCAAAGAAGATATGTGATGATGAACGAGAGAAATTTAGTATGCGTAATGATTTGGATAATTTGTTGGAGGAAACCTTCATGTTCTTTAGTGGAATTTCTTTAGTTGTTGGCAAAGAGACTGAATGTAGCTCTTTAGGAAGAGTGAACAAGTATAGATCTTAAGTGTTTTTATGTCTATTATCTTTGTCTTGATTCATAAACTAAAAATGCATAATTTTCCTTACTGTTGCATAATTTTGTATTGATTATGCTCCATATTCAATTGATTAACTTTTTTGGACTCTAATTGGTTAATTCACTTTTGTTTAGTACGGTTAATTTAGTGGTCATATTGATTGGATTTTTCTGTAAAGATTCATTCTTGATTAATCAATTGACTGCTTTTGAGATTTAATAAATTGTGTTTACTATGTTTGTGATCTATTCAAAAACTATAATTGATTGATTCAACAAACTAATTGATTGCGATTTGCCTATAATAATATAAGATTGATTGATTATATCTGTGATTCTATTGATTATTTTTTTAGTTAAGATTGTTCAAGATTTTACATTCACTATTTTTTATCTTTAATTGATTACTGTGTTGAGGATTGCTTTTGACAAGTATATTTAAATGGATGGAATGTTGGATTTAATTAGCTAATTTTGTGTTGAACTGTACTGTGAGGAAATTTAATTGATTATTTCAGTGTTTCAATCGATTGAAACAATCAATTGAAAAAGAAACGTAAGGAACCCTTTCCCTAAAGCATGACCTTTCAGTTATCACTAATAGAAAAAACCCCTTTGAAAGACAACATACCATGGTGATTAAAACAAAACCGGTGTAAAGAGAAACGTGGTTTTATTTTTGAAATTTTATAAACACATATTATATTGGTTGTACGTGAACCGATGTAATAAGCAACATTCTACATCGGTTGTCTTTGCAATCGATGTAGAAAATGATTTGCCTAACCTAAAACAAAAAGAAATTAAAAATTTGACACTGCACATATTCCATCAGTTGATGGGGAAACCGATGAAATAAAGGTCACATTTTACATTGACTGTGAGACACAACCGATTAAAATGTGGGGCGTTTCAATGAATAGTGGTTTGGCGAATGGATATTACATCGATTATTATTGTTATTATTATTATTATTACTATTGTTATTATTATTATGCATATTAGTAAGTATAATATTAATATCACTAAAGTAATAATAATATTATTATTAATACTAATGATAATATTAATATCAATTACAATAATATTATTAATAATAATTCTAAAATAATAATAATAATAACAAATATAATATCAAAAGTAATATTAATAATAATATTAATAATATAATATTAATATTAATGTTATTCATAATAATTACAATAATAATAATAATATTATTAATCATATTAATAATAATAGTAATAATATTAATTATAATATAATAATAACAAAAATAAAATTATAAGAATAAAATTAAATAAAAAATTATTAATATTATTAATTATATAAATTAATAATAACAATAATAATAATAATAATAGTAATAATAATATTAGTAATAATATTGATAATTGATAAATGAAAATTGGACCCACATTTATATGGAAACTTGATATTGATACAACACTTAAACAAGGCAGATGCAAGTGTGGCCTATACATGTATAGAAACTTGATATTGGCAGGACCGAGGTGTAGCTTGGAGGGCCAAGGTGTAGCTTGAAGTGTCGAGGTGTGGCTTGGAGTGTCGAGATGTAGCTTGGACTGCCGAGGCCGGGGTGTCGCTTGGAGTGCTGAGGTGCTTGCACTGTGTTGTTCTGTATATTTTCTTTCATGTACTGATAATGTCTATTCTTTTTTATTAACACCATTTTAAATCACTTTTGATTGAGTTTTAATCCCATTAAATTCTAATATCCTTAGTTAATATTGATTTTTTTTTTCTGTCAGTTAAAACCTAATAAAGTGAATGAATATAGCATAAAGGGTGGACAGATTCAGATTCAGAAATTCAGAAACTACAGCATCCCAATAATGAAATAATTTTCCTGTATAAATTAAAATAATTTTGTATTTATAGAAGATATTACTGAAATATATAAAAAAAAGGATTGATTAATCATTTATTAGAGTGTTTAATACTTCAAATATTCCATCAAATTAAAGTAAGTTCTTTTTATATTTCATCATGAATATGTCTATTACATTTTTATATTTATAAACTATTAATAATTATATTTTATTTATTTATTTGTAGAATCAAAATGTTTGAAGACGATAGTATTTATAGTTATTTTTGACATACTTATTTGATTTAGATTTTTTTAAAGTAAAAATAGCTTTCATGTATATAATGTTTGAAATCACCATGAGATATTTATTATGCTTTTTTGTCATTTAAATTGTAATTAATACTTTATATTTTAATATTTATATTTGATGTTTATTTACTTTTATTTATATTTTTTTAACATTTTAAAATATTTATCTATTTATTATGGCATGGAAGAATGTGATAATTACACATTTTCCAAATATATGGATGAAGAGATTCAGCTGTCTTGAATGTTTCAAAATAAAAGGTAGTCCCCACTTGTATTCAAACTTAAAGTGTCCACGTATAGAGTAGAGGTGTGAAGTAGAGGTGTGAAGTGCCGACCTATAGAGTGTTTGCCGAGGTGTGGAGTGTGGAGGTGTTGCTTGGTTTTAAATCACTTTTAATTGAGTTTTAATCCCATTAAATTCTAATGACTTCACATTAACTCTGATTTTTTTCTGTCAGTTAAAACAGAATAAAATGAATGAATATAGTAGAAAGGATCGCCAGATTCAGAAACTGTAATAGCTGAAATAGAAATAGGAAATCATATTTTTTAAATTCATTCTTTTTTATTTCAGTTATCTAGAATAAAATATCAAAGATAATAAAAATTGAAATTTTATTGAAATAGAAAAAGAAACCAAAAGATTAAAGAACTGAAACTTTAATTATTTATTTTTTGTTTGTAATGATTCTTATTCTTAAAATGTGACACTTCCTTATGCATGATTATTATTATTATTAAAAAAATAACTATAAGAGATAAGAAAATAATGATATATTTTTTCTGTATAAATTAAAATAATTTTGTACTTATAGAAGATATTATTGAAATGGATATAAAATATAAAAAAGGATTGATTTATCATTTATTAGAGTGTTTAATACTTTAAATATTCCATCAAATTAGAGTAAGTTCTTTTATATTTTAAATTTCTCATGAACATGTCTATTACATTTTTATATTCAGAAACTATTAATAATTATATTTTATTTATTTATTTGTAGAATCAAAATGTTTGAAAACGATACTATTTATAATTATTTTTGACATACTTATTTGATTTAGATTTTTTTAAAGTAGAAATAGCTTTCATGTATATAATGTTTGAAATCACCGTGAGATATTTATTATGTTTTTTTGTCATTTAAATTGTAATTAATACTTTATATTTTAATATTTATATTTGATGTTTATTTATTTTTATTTATATTTTTTTAACATTTTGAAATAATTTATCTATTTGTTATGGCATGGAAGAATGTGAAAATTACTCATTTTTCAAATATATGGTTGAAGAGATTCATTTCTTTTGAATGCTCCAAAAAAAGAGGTGGTCTCCACTTGTATTCAAACTTAAAGTGTCGACGTATAGAATGGAGGTGTTAAGGGTCAACATATAGAATGCCTTCCGAGGTGTGAAGTGCGGATGTGTGTGGAGTGCTGAGGTTTGACTTGGTTTTAAATGACTTTTAATTGAGTTTTAATCTTATTAAATTCGAATAACTTCACATTAACTCTGGTTTTTTTTGTCAGTAAAAACGCAATAAAGTTAATGAATATAGTCGAAAGGGTGACCAGATTCAGAAACTACAACAACTGAAATAGAAATAGGAAATCATATTTTTTAAATTAGTTTTGTTTAATTTAATTATCTAGAAGTAAAATATCAAAGGTAATAAAAATTGAAATCTTATGCAAATAAAAAAGGAAACCAACAGATTAAAGAATTACAACTTTAATTATTAATTTTTTGTTTGTAATGATTCTTATACTAAAAATGTGACACGCATGATTACTATTATTTATATAAAAGTAACTATAAAAGATAAGAAAATAACGAAATTATTTTTCTTTGTAAATTAATTTTTTTTTTTGTACTTATAGAAGATATTATTGAAATAGATATAAAATATAAAAAAAGAATTGGTTTATCATTTATTATAGTGTTGAATAGTTCAAATACTTTATCAAATTAGAATCAGTTCTTTTATATTTCAAATTTATCATTAATATGTCTATAATAAATTTTATATTTATAAACTATTAATAATTATATTTTTTATTTATTTGTAGAGTCAAAATATTTTAAGACCATACTATTTATAGTTATTTTTCAGATACTGAAGAGATTGAGTTGTCTTGAGTGCTCCAAAATAATAGGTGGTCCCCATTTGTATTCAAACTTAAAGTGCTGACCTATGTATGTATGTATGTATGTATAGAGTGCTTGAGAAGTGAAGTGTGACCGATGTATAGAGTGCCAAGGTGTGGCTTGGTTTTAAATGAACTTTAATCCAAAACCTTAAACCCTAAACCCTAAACCCTAAACCCTAAACCCTAAACTTTAATCCAATTTTATTCCCATTAAATTCTAATGACTTCACATTAACTCTAATTTTTTTTTACTGTCAGTTAAAACCTAATAAAGTGAATGAATATAGCAGAAAGGATGGCCAGATTCAAAAACTACAGCAGCTGAAATAGAAATAGGAAATCATATTTTTTAAATTTGATTTTTTTTAATTATCTAGAAGTAAAATATCAAAGGTAATAAAAATTGAAATTTTATCGAAATAGAAAAAGAAACCAAAAGATTAAAGAACTTCAAATTTAATTATATAGTTTTTGTTTATAATGATTCTTATTCTAAAAATGTGACACTTCCTTATGCAGGATTATTATTATTATTTATATAAAAATAACTATAAAAGATAAGAAAATAATAAAATAATTTTTCTATATAAACTAAAATAATTTTGTACTTATAAAAGATATTATTGATATGGACATAAAATATAAAAAACGATTGATTTATAATTTATTAGACTGTTTAATACTTCAAATATTCCATCAAATTAGAGTAAGTTCTTTTATATTTTAAATTTCTCTAATATGTCTATTACATTTTTATATTTACAAACTATTAATAATTATATATTTTTTTATTTATTTGTAGAATCAAAATGTTTGAAAATTATACTATTTATAGTTATTTTTGACATACTTATTTGATTTAAATATTTTTAAAGTAGAAATAGCTTTCATTTATATAATGTTTGAAATCACCTGTGAGATATTTGTTATATTTTTTTGTCATTTAAATTGTAATTAACACTTCATATTTTAATATTTATATTTGATGTTTATTTATTTTTATTTATATTTTTTTAACATTTTAATGTGATAATTATGCATTTTCGAAATATATGGATGAAGGGATTCAATTCCCTTGAATACTCCACAATAATAGGTAGTCCCCACTTGTATTTAAACTAAAAGTGCCGATGTATAGAGTGCTTTAGGTGTGAAGTGTTGTCCACTTATAGAGTGTCAAGGTGTGAAGTGCCGAGGTGTGGAGTGCCCAGGTGTGATTTGGTTTTAAATGACTTTTAATTGAGTTTTAATTTCATTAAATTTTAATAACTTCACATTAATTCTGATTTTTTTTCTGTCAGTCAAAAATTAATAAAGTGAATGAATATAGCAGAAAGGATGGCCAGATTCAGAAACTGCAGCAACTGAAATAGAAATAGGAAATCATATATTTTTAAATTCGTTTTTTTGTTAATTATCTAGAAATAAAATATCAAAGGTAATACAAATTGAAATTTTATCCAAATACAAAAAGAAACGAAAAGATTAAACAACTGAAAATTATTTATTTATTTTTTGTTTGTAACGATTCTTATACTAAAAATGTGACACTTCCTTATGCATGATTACTATTATTTATATAAAAGTAACTATAAAAGATAAGAAAATAATGAAATAATTTTTTGTGTAAATTAAAATTTTTTTGTACTTAAAGAAGATATTATTGAAATAGATATAAAATTTAAAAAGGATTGGTTTATCATTTATTATACTTCAAATATTCTATCAAATTAAAATACGTTCTTTTATATTTCAAATTTATCATTAATGTCTATAATACATTTTTATATTTATAAACTATTAATAATTATATTTTTTTATTTATTTGTAGAATCAAAATATTTGAAGATCATACTATGTTTGACATACTGAAGAGATTGAGTTGTCTTGAATGCTCTAAAATAATAGGTGGTACCCACTTGTATTCAAATTTAAAGTGCCGACGTATAGAGTGCTTGAGATGTGAAGTGGTGCCCACGTATAGAGTGTCCATGTATGAAGTGCCTACGTGTGGAGTGTCAAGGTGTGGCTTGCTTTTAAATAACTTTTAATTAATTTTTAATTTCATTAAATTCTAATCACTTCACATTAACTCTGATTTTTTTTTTCTTTCAGTTAAGACTTAACAAAGTTAACGAATATAATAGAAAGGATGGCCAGATTCAGAAACTGCAGCAGCTAAAATAGAAATAGGAAATCATATTTTTTAAATTCATTTTTTTATTTTAATTATATAGAAGTAAAATATCAAAGGTAATAAAAAGTGAAATTTTATGCAAATACAAAAGAAACCAAAAGATTAAAGAACTGAAACTTTAATTATTTATTTTTTGTTTGTAATTATTCTAATACTAAAAATGTGACACTTCCTTATCCATGATTACTATTATTTATATAAATAACTATAAAAGATAAGAAAATAATGAAATAATTTTTCTGTGTGAATTAAATTTTTTTTGTACTTCTAGACTATATTATTGAAATAGATATAAAATATAAAAAAGCATTGGTTTATCATTTATTATAGTGTTTAATACTTCAAATATTCTATCAAATTAGAATAAGTTCTTTTTTATATTTCAAATTTATCATTAATATATCTATAATACATTTTTATATTTATAAACTATTAATAATTATATATTTTTTATTCATTTGTAGAATCAAAATATTTGAAGACCATACTATTGATAGTTATTTTTGACATACTGAAGAGATTGAATTGTCTTGAATGCTCCAAAATAATAGGTGGTCCCCACTTGTATTCAAACTTAAAGCACCGCGTATAAAGTGCTTGAGGTATAAACCGTTGTCCACCTATAGAGTGCCAGAGGTATGAATTGTCCAGGTGTGGCTCGGTTTTAAATGACTTTTAATTGATTTTTAATCCCATTATTAAATTCTAATGACTACACATTAATTTTAATAAAGTGAATGAATACAGCAGAAAGAGAAAGGATGGCCAGATTCAGAAACACCAGCAGCTAAAATAGAATTAGGAAATCATATTTTTTAAATGTGTTTTTTGTTAATTATCTAGAAGTAAAATATCAAAGGTAATAAAAATTGAAATTTTATCCAAATAAAAAAGGAAACCAAAAGATTAAAGAACTGAAAGTTTAATTATTTATTTTTTGTTTGTAATGATTCTTATAGGGACACTTCCTTATGCATGATTACTATTATTTATATAAAAGTAACAATAAAAGATAAGAAAATAATGAAATAATTTTCTGTGTAAATTAATTTTTTTTTGTACTTATAGAAGATATTATTGAAATAGATATAAAATATAAAAAAGGATTGGTTTATCATTTATTATAATGTTTAATACTTCAAATATTCTATCAAATTGGAATAATTTCTTTTTTATATTTCAAATTTATCATTAATATGTCTATAATACATTTTTATATTTATAAACTATTAATAATCATATTTTTTATTTGTTTATTTGTAGAATGAAAATATTTGAAGACCATACTATTGATAGTTATTTTTGACATACAGAAGAGATTGAGTTGTCTTGAATGCTCCAAAATAATAGGTGGTCTCCACTTGTATTCAAACTTAAAGTGCCAAAGTATAAAGTGCTTGAGGTGTGAAGTGCTGCCGCCGTACAGAGTACCCAAGTGTGAAGTGCCCACGTGTAAAGCACCAAGGTGTGGCTTGGTTTTAATTGACTTTTAATCGATTTTTAATCCCATTAAATTCTAATGACTTCACATTAACTTTGATTTTTTTTCTGTCAGTTAAAACCTAATAAATTGAATGAATATAGCAGAAAGGATGGCCAAATTTAGAAACTACAGCAGCTGAAATAGAAATAAGCATATTTTTTAAATTCATTTTTTTTTATTTTAATTATCTAGAAGTAAAATATAAAAGGTAATTGAAATTTTATCGAAATAGAAAAAGAAAGCAAAAGATTAAAGAACTTAAAATTTAATTATTTAATTTTTGTTTGTAATGATTCTTATTCTAAAAATGTGACACTTCCTTATGCATGATTATTATTATTTATATAAAAATAACTATAAAAGTTAAGAAAATAATGAAATAATTTTTTTGTATAAACTAAAATAATTTTATAATTATAAAAGATATAATTGAAATGGGTATAAAATATAAAAAACGATTGATTTATAATTTATTAGAGTGTTTAATATTTTAAATATTTCATCAAATTAAAGTAAGTTCTTTTATATTTCAAATTTATCATTAACATGTCTATTACATTTTTATATTTATAAACTATTAATAATTATATTTTATTTAATTATTTATAGAATCAAAATATTTGAAGACGATATTATCTATAGTTCTTTTTGACATACTTATTTGATTTAGAGTTTTTTAAAGTAGAAATTCGTTTCATGTATATAATGTTTGAAATCACCGTGAAATATTTATTATGTTTTTTTGTTATTTAAATTATAATTAATATTTTATATTTTAATATTTATATTTGATATTTATTTATTTTTATTTATATTTTTTTAACATTTTAAAATAATTTATCTATTTATTATGGCATGGAAGAATATGATAATTAGGCATTTTCCAAATATATGGATGAAGGGATTCAGTTGTCTTGAATGCTCCAAAATAATAGGTGGTCCCCACTTGTATTCAAACTTAAAAGTGCCAACGTATAGAGTGCCCAAGATGTGAAGTGCTGCCTACGTAGGTGTGAAGTGCCTACCTGTGGAGTGCCCAGGTGTGGCTTGGTTTTAAATGACTTAATAGAGTTTTAATCCCATTAAATTCTAATGACTTCACGTTAAGTCTGATTTTTTCTTTTTTCTGTCTGTTAAAACCTTATAAAGTGAATAAATATAACATAAAGGATGGCCAAATTCAGATACTACAACAACTGAAATAGAAATAGGAAATCATATTTTTTAATTTTTTTTATTTTAATTATCTAGAAGTAAAATATCAAAGGTAATTGAAATTTTATCAAAATAGAAAAAGAAACCAAAAGAGTAAAAAACTTAAAAATTAATTATTTAATTTGTGTTCGTAATGATTCTTATTCTAAAAATGTGACACTTCCTTGTGCATGATTATTATTATTTATATTAAAATAACTATAAAAGATAAGAAAATAATGAAATAATTTTTTTGTATAAACTAAAATAATTTTGTACTTATAGAAGATATTATTGAAATGGATATAAAATATAAAAAATGATTGATTTATAATAGTACTTGAAATATTCCATCAAATTAGAGAAAGTTCTTTTATAGTTCAAATTTATCATTAATATGTCTATTACAATTTTATATTTATAAACTATTAATAATGATATGTTTTTTATTTATTTGTAGAATCAAAATGTTTGAAGGCGATACTACTTATAGTTATTTTTGACATACTTATTTGATTTAGATTTTTTTAAAGTAGAAATATGTTTCATGTATATAATGTTTGAAATCACCATGAAATATTTATTATGTTTTTTTTCATTTAAATTGTAATTAATATTTTATATTTTAATATTTATATTTGATGTTTATTTATTTTTATATATATTTTTTAGCATTTTTAAATAATTTATCTATTTATGATGGCATGGAAGAATGTGATAATTAGGCATTTTCTAAATATATGGATGCAGAGATTCAGTTGCCTTGAATTTAAACTTAAAGTGTGACGTATAGAGTGCCCGAGGTATGAAATGCTGCCCGATGTATAAAGTGTCAGGTGTGGCTTGCTTTTAAATGACTTAATTGAGTTTTAATCCCATTAAATTCTAATGACTTCACATTAACTCTGATTTTTTTTCTGTCAGTTAAAACCTAATAAAGCTAAAGTTAATGAATATAACAGAAAGGATGGCCAGATTCAGAAACTGCAGCAGCTAAACTAGAAATAGGAAATCATATTTTTTAAATTCGTTTCTATTATTTTAATTATCTTGAAGTAAAATATCAAAGATAATAAAAATTGAAATTTTATGCAAATAAAAAAAGAAACCAAAGGATTAAAGAATTGAAACTTTAATTATTTATTTTTTGTTTGTAATGATTCTTATACTAAAAATGTAACACTTCCTTATGCATGATTACTATTATTTATATAAAAGTAACTATAAGAGATAAGAAAATAATGAAATAATTTTTTTGTGTAAATTAAAATTTTTTTGTACTTATAGAAGATATTATTGAAATAGGTATAAAATATAAAAAAGAATTGGTTTATTATATTGTTTAATACTTCAAATATTCTATCAAATTAGAATAAGTTCTTTTATATTTCAAATTTATCATTAATATGTCTATAATACATTTTTATTTTTATAAACTATTAATAATTATATTTTTTTATTTATTTGTAGAATCAAAATATTTGAAGACCATACTATTTATAGTTATTTCTGACATACTAAAGAGATTGAGTTGTCTTGAATGATCCAAAATAATACATGGTTCCCACTTGTATTCAAACATAAAGTGCTGACGTATAGACTGCTTTAGGTGTGAAGTGCTGGCCGGACGTATAGAGTGCCGAGGTGTGAAGTGCCCAGGTGTGACTTGGTTTTATATGACTTTTAATCGAGTTTTAATCCCATTAAATTCTAATCACTTCACATTAACTCTGATTTTTTTTTCTGTTAAAACCTAATAAAGTGAATGAATATAGGAGAAAGGATGACTAGATTCAGAAACTGCAGTAGCTGAAATAGAAATAGGAAATCGTATTTTTTAAATTCGCTTTTTTCTTTAATTATATAGAAGTAAAATATCAAAGGTAATAAAAATTGAAATTTTATACAAATAGAAAAAGAATCCAAAAGATTAAAGAACTTAAAATTTAATTATTTAATTTTTGTTTATAATGATTCTTATTCTAAAAATGTGACACTTCCTTATGCAGGATTACTATTATTTATATAAAAGTAACTATTAAAGATAAGAAAATAATGAAATAATTTTTCTATTAAAGATAAGAAAATAATGAAATAATTTTTTTGTGTCAATTAAATTTTTTTTGTACTTATAGAAGATATTATTGGAATAGATATAAAATATAAAAAAGGATTGGTTTATCATTTATTATAGTGTTTAATACTTCAAATATTGTATCAAAATTAGAATAAGTTCTTTTATATTTCAAATTTATCATTAATATGTCTATAATACATTTTTATATTTGTAAAATATTAATAATTATATTTTATTTATTTATCTGTGGAATCAAAATATTTGAAGAGGATATTCAAAATGTGTGGAGTGCCGAGTATCGAGGTGTAAAGTGATAATTACTGTAAACTTAAATAGCCTTCCGCTGCAAACTTGAAATATAAAAATGATGGTATCACAATACATTGTTGGTTCAAAATTTCAAACATAATGATCGTATCACAATACAAATGGTCATCCACAGAAGGAGGGATTTTATAGACAAAGATAGAGGCAGGCATTTTGAATTTAGGCGATTTGAAATTTGAAATTTAAAATTTGGAATTTGAAATTTGAATGCACAAATGGAGACATGCGCGCACAAATAGAGATATGCGCACAAATGGAATTTGAAATTTGAAGTCACATATTTGGCCTGCCACGATTTTATTGTTTTTGTTTGACACGTGTATTGCTTTCCTTTACAAGTAAGTTTTTGTTTTGATTATTTTTTTGTGAAATTTTAATAGAGCGACACGTGTTAAAAGTTTCCGCTTGTGCTACCTACAAATGTTATAGTTATAGAGACCATACTAAACTTTACAAGATAAGCATGTTTGGTGCCAACAATGATACATAATTAAAAGAGAGCACATTTCTTTGTATATCTATACCCATCCCAGTACTACACTAACAACATGAACCAAATAATATAACAACAATACATAGGAATCCCTTACAAGCCACCTACGCTCCCTCAGACTCCGTATCTGCTCTCGGAGGCTGGATGTAGTCCTCCATCCCCAACTGATCGTTCCTGCAAAACAGAGAACTCCTATTTTGCAATATTAATCTTTTCGATCAATTGCCTCCATCCCTCTTTTACCAAAATCCCCTCGATTTGCACCTCTCATTGTCTAAGTAAGCCTTGGCAAAAGATTGAAGACACTTCACTGGAGAAAAATGCCAGTCTGAGTAAGAAAGTGAGGTTCTCGTCATCTTATACATAATCCATAGCCATCCTTTTAGTTGTGCTAAACAAAATATTTCTTCAACATCCACAATTTAAAGACCACCTTGTTTCTATGGTTCCATATCTCCGATATTATAGCCACCCACATCCCTTTCCACACTCTATTAACACTCTCCCTTTGACATGATACAAAGAAACTCTGAAAGTGAGGAATGATACATTCATGTCTAACTAACACATTCCCTACCCATGTCTCACAATAATCCCAAACTTTATGTGTTACCTTATAAGTAATGAAAAGGTGTTTGGTAGTTTCTACATCTTCTTGCACAATGGGCACTCCGTACTCCCTATCTGCACTGCCCTTTTGACTAAATTAGGCCTAGTTGGTAATCAGTCCAATAAGAACCTCCATTCACACACTATCACTAATGGAGCTATTTTTAGACTCCATAACAGTTGGTATACCTCCAGTGTCTGCATTAGGTCCTCCTTATTTAAGACACTATATCCGAACCCCACTGTGTACTCATGTTAATTGTTGCCAACCCATACCAATCTATCATGTCCTTCCATATTCCACTGAACTTTTGAAATTGTAGCCAACAATTGTTCTACTAGGTGATTTTCCCACATAAACCTCTCCTTACGCCAACCTAGATTCCAGGCTTGGCATCCTCTGCTCCTGATTTGCTCCTGATCTGCAAGGTCACCCACTATGCTATCTTTATTGTGTGAGATAGTATACAACCTTGGAAATTTCTCTTTCATCCCTAAAGCCCACTATAGTCTATCATCCCTTACCGCATATCTGACACTGATCGTTCCACCATGGAGAGTGTTTCCTATGAACCAAAGTTGCACCTATATGCCTCCAATTTCCGTACCTTGCTTCCAGAACGTCTCTCCATAGACCCTCATCTCACACTCCAAACCGCCCTTTCCATTTAGCTATGAGGGCATCATTAAAGCATCCAATATCATTAATATCTAAGCCTTCTACTGCAAGTGGGCTACATACCGTCTTCCATTTCACCTAAGCAATCTTTCTACCTTCATGATCCTAACCCCAATAATTTTAATAAAATTAATTATTAACATTATCTACAGAAAAATTTGTAGGTAACTTACGGATTCAAATCCTTAATTACGTATGGATTTGAATCTGTGGGTAACTACCATTAAATTTTTCCACAGGTGAAACCTGTGGGCAATGTCAAATTTACCTAAGATTATGATCCATATGTTTACCTACGAATTTTTTCATACATAAAATTTGTAGGTAAAAACCGTATATAAATTCTTATGTAATAGATCCATATGTAATGCTAAATTTACCTAGGATGAAGATTCATATGCAACAATCCATAGGAAAATTGAGAATTTCTTGTATGTAGAAGTTTCAAAGCCTAGAAGCTTCAGAGAGGCAATAGGAGGCATAAAAGGTCAATAGTGGCAGTGTGTCATGGAAGAGGAGGTTGAATCTTTGAAGAGGAACCACATATATACACTTATCTATCCAGAAATCAGAAGGTGATTAGATGCAAGTGAGATTAAAAAAGAACGAAGAAATATCGAGTGACTGAGAAAGCGAGATTCAAGGCGAGACTAATGACAAAAAGTTTAGACAAGTATGTCAATACCTGATTTGGTCCGGATGAAAATGAAAAATTTATTTTATTTATTTTCATTTTATTAAAAAAGAATTAAAAAGTAATTAAGATTAAAATTAAAAAATATGAATAAAATAAAAAAAAATTAATTAATTGGTAATAAGAATTTTAGAAAAAAAAGAAAAATAGGAAATAAAAATAAGTAAAATAAAAGAAATATAAATAATAAAAATATATAGAAAAAAAATATATAATAACAAAAAAAAATAAAAGAAATATAAATAATAAAAATATATAGAAAAAAATATAAATAATAACAAAAAAATAAAAAAAATACGTATTGCGCTTCAACAAGTATAATTGATCCATCTTCAATAGTTTAATTTGTAATTCAATTTTTCTTATATTGAAACGGTGATCGCATTGCTTATATTTGCCTCTGTTTGCATGTACTGTTCGTATGTGTTTCTGATTGCACTGTTCATCATTCACTGAAGGCTTTTCGATTGATTATCATACATGAATTTCATTGAAATATTTTCTAGATTTGTTGTGTAATATTATTTGCATCCATTACATGTTGCACTGTTTGTCCCTGTTCGTTCTTCACTATGCATTTGATTGTGTTGAGTGTGGGATACATTAAGGATTACGTTTAGAATCCTTAAGTTATTTATTAAACTAAATAAAGTGAGTTGAATATATCTTGATACTTCCGGCGAGGTAGCAAAGGTTTTCACCCTCGCCGGAAGACCTCAATAGCCAAACCTGTTCAGTTCATTTTGTATGTTGAGTCCAATACAATACCAAGTCTCGTTTTCAATTTTATATGTTTTTTTAAAAGAAAAATAAATAAATAAAATGCAAAGAGGAAGAGAGAAAAAAGTTTTTGTTGCCGAAAATCTCTGCAACGCCACTTAAGCATTGCCGTAACCCTCGCAAAGCAGTTTCACTTCCTCCACTCAACCAAAATCTCGCTCCCTCACACGTTATCAATCTTCACTCAATCATCATCTGTGCATCTTGTTACTGTGCCCTCCATCTCCAGTAGCAACCATGAGACATGACTCACCAAATTTGGTGCGCCTCATTTCTTTAGTGCCTCCCATACCTCTTCTTCAATCCTAATTTCATAATATGTGAAGAGTGAATAATTAAAACAGACAACTGTACTGTTTTTGTTTGGGCTAGGCCCAATTGTTTGAGGGTTAAAATAGAATAAAATGTTAAAAAAATGAACAAAAGGTTGATGTTAATTTGTAAACTTAGAAAAGTAAAAGAAAATGAAATTGGAGAGAGAAAAAGCGGCAACGTGAAGTTGAAAGGATAAAAAAAATTTGAATTCCAGAATAAATTGAAAGTGTAAGGCAGAGTTGAAAGAATAAAAAGAATTGAATTGGAGAGAAGAAATGGAATTAAAGTGGTAATGTAGATTGTTTTAAATTGGAATTTGAATTGGAGAGAGAAATCAAAATTTGATTAAATTTGGTATTAAATTGAGAAAGAGGGAATGGATTGGGAGCAACGTAGCCATGGTGTTGGGTTTTTTGTTTAGATTCCAATACTTAAATAATAAGGATTAAATTGAAATAAAAATTGAGGAAAGAGAAAATATGGTTGTTCCCTATTAAATATAGCCTTAGTATGAGATTGAGCCTATTTAGTGAAAAAAAAAGTTTAGATAAACTTATAGATTTTATTTTATTTTATTTTCTACTTTTATTTTAGCTTCATAAATCATCTATATTATTTTGAGATTTGATTTTTCTTTATTTTTTTTATACTTTTTTTTTAACTTTATAAATCATAAATCATCTATATTATTTTATACTTTTATTTTAGCTTCATAAATCATAAATCATCTCACCATTATATATTTTTTTAAATAAAAGTAACGTCTTAAAAAATATTTAACTAAATATCTAAATGGCCATACGTGTCATGCAGATTTTAATTTGAATAAATTTTTAAAATTCCAAATGACCATTCGCGTCATGCGAGATTCTTTTTTTAAATAACAATTCTTGATATTAATTCCTAAATGGCCGTTCGCGTCATGAGATTTAATTCGATAAGTTTTAATTTGTTTGGATTATCAAAAGGCCGAACGCGTCTACGATATCCATATTAAAATCAATTTCTAAAAATATAAAAAATACAAAATTTCGAAACAAAAAAAAATATTAAATTCTCAAAACAACTCATCTATTCTTTAGAACTACGTATTCCTTGATTCTTCACCCATTAAGGATGTTGATACATAGGAGCAAGGTCAATCCTTGTCGGGTCCTTTAATTTAAAAATTATTGTTTTGTTTTTAATTGCATTTTACTTATATTTTTGGGAAAAATAAAATTTTTATAAACCACATTTGATTTTGCTCAGTTGATTAAAGGTAGTGTCATAGGACAAGCGCTGTGGGATGCTAATACCTTCCCCACGCGTAACTGCTCCCAAGCTCATCTCTAGTTCGCAGACCTTTCCTTATTCTTTTCTTGGTTTTCCATAGTTTTCCATAATAAACTATGGTGGCGACTCGATCTCTTTCTTTTCATTATTTTTTTAATTTCTCTTTCGGATCATCATACCCGTCGTGATAGTGGTCGCGACAAAGTAGAAGGGATATGCTATAATAAAATCTTTTCACTTATGGTAAAACACTATTAATAAGGATTTTGATATTAATTGTTAATCAAAATAACTAATGTTGAAATAATTAGATGTTAAAACAACTTTTCTCCATGGAAACTTGGAGGAGACCCTTTTAAATATAGCAACTTGAGGAGTGTGTTGTATCAAAAAAAGGTGTCTCTTACAGAAAAGTATAATTTTTATATATTGAGCACATATATGATACAAATATCTACGAGTATATATAAATTACACAATGATTTGTTCCTGAATAATTGTAACGGAAAGATACAAAAATATATGTCCAGGATGATAAATAATTAAGGATAACATAAGCTATAATTTAGGGTGTGTTATGATGCATGTGCATGATCTATGGATGATTGTTTCTAATGAATGGAGAGAGAGTCTACATGTCCCCGCAAGATGGAGGAGGGAGACCGAACACCAATCTTGTCTAGAAGAAATGCATGCGAGAGTGCGACAGCGGCTTCATTAGTAGATTAACTAGTTGATGACTTGTTGGCACATGAGCCACTTGAAGTTCCTTAGAAGTAACCAAGTCACGAACAAAATGATAGTGAATAGAAAGATGTTTCATGCGAGTATGGAACACAGGATTAGCGCAAAGGTAGGTAGCTCCAATATTATCAGAGAACAATTGTGGCACCTTGATGATTGGATGACCAAGCCCCTAACCACAACAATTCAGTGGTGGTGGTCACTATAGTTCGATATTCAGCCATCGTTGAAGATTTAGCACCAATGGAAATTTCAAAATTGGAAAAGTATGAGAAACATCATATTTATGTTTAATCGGATAAAGCCACACATATTTTGAAAAGTGATCAATAAAAATGACATAATAAAAAAGCCCATTTATTGAAGAAGAAGGTGCAGGACCCTATACATTTGAATAAACCAATTCTATGGCTTGACTACTAGACAAAGTGGACCTAGAAAAGGGAAATTTGTGACTTTTATTTGCTAAACAATCTTAACACTTAAAAGGTGACAAATAAAATGGAATGACATTAGCCTTAAGTGCATCACAAAGGATGCGAGAAGCAAGATGTCCTAAGCGACTATGTCAGGTGGAGAGGGAGGTGGGACAATTGATATGATGGGATTGAGGATGACGAGGTAGGCAAGAAATCTTGTACACATTATTTTCATTCTTTATTCGTAGAAGGATCGCCGCCGTACTCTAATCCTTGACTTGAAAATGCCATGGGAAAAAATAATGGACACAAAGTTGCTTTAGCATAATTGGGAAACAAAAATAAGATTTTGAGATTTGTCAAGAACACAAAGAACATTATTTAAGTGAAGCGGGGAGGAGGAAGTGAGAAGAGAAGTTGAACCACTGTTAGTGATGGTGAGTCCCTTACCATTTGCAACCACAAGTTTATCATTATCAGTATAATCATAGGCTAAAGTGAGATTAGCAAGATCCCCAGTGACATGGTGAGATACGCTAGAATCCAAAAGCTAAGACGGTTCAGAGCCAGAATCCTTGTTAACCGTATTTGCTTGACGACGAGAATGATTAGAGGGATAATTGTGTAATTTGTAGCAAGTCTTAGCAGTGTGACCACGACGATCACAATATTGACAAATAAAGAGAGATCCAGATGAAGAATTACATAGATGAGAACTAGAAGGGTTGTCCCAAGCAGGAGATGCTCCACTAGGGGATGACATTGAACATTTGTAGCTGTCATGAGAGACAGATGAACGGGAAACATGGTTGGCAGTACAAGGAAAGGACGATTTTTTCTGCTCCTCTTGTTGAAGGAAAATTTCACAGTCAACATATTTGTCAAAAAGTTCATCAAACAGCAATGGAGTGTCACGAGTGAGGATTGCTGCACAAGACTCACGATAAGCAGGGCCAAGACCATTTAAGGTCATAATGACAAGATGAAGACCTTCAACAGAATGACCAATAAGTGCAAGTTCATAAGCTACGAAGCAAATAGAGCACAAATGCACTACTAGAAAATTGTTGAATAGTGACTGAAATTAGTGATTGAAAAATTCGATCACTATCGGTGATCGAAAAAATTTGGCCACTATCAGTTACTAAATCAATGACAAAAAAAAAATCGGTCATTGATTCGGTTACAGATTCTGCCAATTTTAACCACTGATCCTGTCACTGATTCGGTCACAAATTCAGTCACTAATTTCGGTCAAAAATTCGATTACAAATTCAATCACAAAGTGAGTCACTGATTCGGTCACAAATTATCTAAATTATCTCAATCTTTATCACCAGAATCTTTAACACATTAAAAATTGGAAATATTTCCAAAGAAATTGATAAAGAAAAAAACTAAAAATGAATAAATATTGATAATCAATTAAGATCGAATATTTGTTTTAATCGATTTAGATTTTTTTTCCAAAATCATTCGGTTTAGGTAATAATTTGACATTTGGAAATGGAACGAAACCCCCGACAGAAAATTAATTATTCAAATATTATTAAACATGATTACAATCTAGTATGTATGTCACGCTGTATATATTAAACATGATTACTTTTGATCTATATTTTTTTTATGAAAAAATATAAAAATTTCTTATATTTTTATTTTTTATTTCAGTTTCTTTATTAATAATTTTTTTTTAGTATGTACATCAAATTGTTTAACATTATAAACAATGTTGAAGAACCAGTTTCCCTACCTAGTTGACGAAACAACACAAACACGATACGATGAATCCCCATCATGGGTCGTGGACTCTGATATGTCACAACCTCGTGACCTGTGCAATAATTGTATTAGTCATTTCGTTATGGTCATATATTTTAGTTTGATTATAAAAATAAAATAGTATATTTCAGTTTAGATATTATTAAGACACGTAAGGTCCTACTAGCTGGTATTGCTTTCCAACCAACGGGGTGGATGAAAATTCGACTACATTTTTTAAGGAAGCAAAACCCCGTGTCCCATCTTCCACTTACAAAATACTTAGATAATCTTAAAAATAATAATAATAATTATAACAATAATAATAATAACAATAACAAAATAATAATAATAATATTTATAATTATAATAATAACAATAATTGTAATTAGAATAATAAGTATAATGATAATAATAAAAAAGTCAATAATAATAATAATAATTATAATTATAATATTATTAATAATTGTAATTGTAAAAATAAGTATAATAATAATCGAATTACAAAAGTTATTTTGGTTTGATGGTTATAGGTCCTCTCAAGTTAAAAATAATATATTTTTTAATATTTTTATAATAAAAATAATATTCGCTAAATTTGTAAAATAGATCACTAATTCGGTAATAGAAAAATCGGTCACAGATTTGGTCACAAAATCGATAACAAAATCAATTACAGAATCGATCACAGATTTGGTCACAGAATCGGTCATAGATTCGGTCATAGTATCGATCACAAAATTAGTCACAGTTCGGTCACAGATTCGGTCACTATACATCAATAAACAGCGAAATAGCGACTGACGCGTTTGGTCACTGAATCGGTCACAGTTTTAATCAATGATCGATTTTGGTCATTTAGTGACTGATTTTTAGGTCACTATCAATGATTTTTCTAGTAGTGATAGTCACATACATTAGAGTCACCTTTGGTGATGGAGGAAAGACGCTCTTTAAGAGACATGATCTGGGTGCGAGACTGATTGTCATAAATCTTGGTCAATCTTGACATTACATCAGTTGAGGAGGTAGCAGAGGACATCACAATTTGCGCATCAAGACCACAAGTACCAAACAAAGTCATAATCACATAATTATCCTGACACTTCGAGCCAAGAAAAGTAGGATTTTCAACAGCTGCGTCACCAGTTCCAATTATTGCTGGAGGACATAGAAGGGTGCTAAAAACATAGTCGGGTACATTATTTGTAGTCAATAATAGAGTAACTTGCTTGTACCAGGTTGGGTAATTTGAAGAACATAATTTAATGTGTAGTTGAGTAAACGGAAGGAGTAAAGATGACTATTGATAGGATTGAAAATTATTAGTTAAACTTGTAGCTCTGATACCATATAGAAAAGTATAATTTTTATATGTTGAGCAGATATATCGTATAGATATGTACGAATATATATATATATATTTATATATATACATATATATATATATATATATATTTATATATATACATATATATATATATATATATATATACACACACAATGATTCGTTCTTAAATAATTATAACGGAAAGATACAAAAATATAAGTATATGATGACAAATAATTAAGACATAACATAAGCTAGAATTAAGGAATAACATAAGTTATAATTTAGGGTGTGTTATGATGCATGTGCATGATCTAAGTTCATTTTTTCTAACTAATGGAGATAGAGTCTATATCTCTTGCTAAAATTGTTGTATGGCTTGGAATAAACCCTAAGGTAGTGACACAAAAGATTTGATAATTTCTAAGGTAGGTAGGGTTTTGAAGTACCACCTACGATAGTTGTGTCTACAATTTTAGAAGAGAAGGAAGAAACATGTTGTTCTTGTCCTTTTACATGAGTAATAGTTTTATAGTCAGCTAATAAAAATGAAATAAAAGAACTCAAAAGAAAAGTTAAGCTTAAACTTTTAGATGAAAGATTTGAATCCGCAGGCAAATACTTACAAATGCATTACAATATTTTTGTAAAATTGAGATTCAAACATTGATATTACAAATTATATTTCCTTGAGAATAAAAAAATATGATATGAAAGTTTTTCATGAATTAGAGTTAAGGTGGAGAATTATGAAATTTTGATTCTAAATTATGAATATGTGATCAATTATCTTTACAATTTTTTAATAGTGTTAAGATTAATTAAACCATTTACCACATGTGTGAGAATTTTGTCTTAACTATCTTTTCTAATAGTGTCTTTTTGTTAGTTTTATATATTGAGAAACATGCGTAACTGTTTTGAAAGACGATATATATGATGTATCGTGGGACATACTCTCTATAAAACCTTTAGTTACATTATATTTTTTTTTTGTAGAGGTTGCTTTTGTGTTTTCTTCTTATTATTTATATCACAACGTGTCTAACTTGAACGGAGACTCAGTTACAGTCCTATATGGCACTGTATACTTTAACATACCGACATGCACATCACCTACTTGTGTTTTACGACCAATAATTCTATGGTAAATACTATTTTCGTTTTCAGCTTGTTTTTGTGTTTTTGTGGTCATCACATCACATCAAATACCTAAATAACTATTTCAAGAATCTATGGGTAAATAATATGTATACCACGTGTCGACAAATCTTGAATCATGTGCTGTGCTGTTAAGGAAAGGGTCTGGAGTTTGAATGGCAGATACAAAAAACCTTATTAGGACTTCAAAGACATTAGTTGAGAAAAGAGTCATCAAATTAACGTGGTGATATTTCTGAGACAGCCATGGACGCACCAAAGTTTCAGTTGCACATAGCGATGTACCCCTGGTTTGCTCTTGGTCACATATCTGCATATCTCCACCTAGCCAACAAATTAGCCAAAAGAGGACACAAAATTTCATTCCTCGTACCCAAACGAACAAAGTCCAGGGTGGAACATTTCAACCTCTATCCACATTTAGTAACCTTCATCCCCATCACCGTTCCCCTAGTTGATGGCCTTCCTCCTCATGCAGAAACCATTTTCGATGCTACCATCGCCTTAGGCAAACTCATTATGACTGCAATGGATCGCACTGAGAAGGACATTGAACTACTTTTACTTGAGCTGAAACCCAACATTGTGTTGTTTGATTATACATGTTGGATGCCGAACTTGGCTCGGAGCTTAGGAATCAAGTCTGTTCATTACATAACCCTAAGCATGATATTTGAATCGTACATGGAATGCATGGAGAAGCAATTTAGGGAAAAGAATGTAGTTGGACATGAGCTGAATCTGTTGAATCCTCCAGCTGGGTTCCCGGATCCTTCCATCAAGCTTCAGGCTCACGAGGTTCGACAATTATCTTCAGTCGTGAATTCAGAGTTTGGGAGTGGTATTCGTTATTATGATCGGATCAGCACCAGCACCAGATTGTCAGATGCAGTAGCTTTCAGAGGCTGTAGAGAAATTGAGGGACTATATGCTGACTTTCTCGAAAGTTCTTATGGAAAGCCTTTGTTGTTTTCGGGGCCTGTCATACCTGAGCCACACACATCCCCTTTGGAAGAAAAATGGGCTGAATGGCTTTCAGGATTCAAGGAGGGATCGGTGGTGTACTGTGCATTTGGAAGTGAATGCAGGCTACATGAAGATCAGCTCAAGGAACTGTTGCTGGGTCTTGAGTTAACAGGTTTTCCATTTCTTGCAGCACTTAAAGCCCCTGTTGGATTTGAGTCTGTTGAAGCAGCTATACCAGAAGGGTTCAGTGAGAGGGTTCGAGGAAGAGGCATTGTTCATGGGAACTGGGTTCAGCAGACACTAATTCTTGACCACCCTTCTATAGGGTGCTTCATTACTCATTGTGGGGTAGCATCTTTACTAGAGGCACTTGTGAGCAATTGTCAGATTGTGGTGTTACCAAATTTTATCGATCAGCTCCTTAATGCAAGGATGATAAGCAACAGCATAAAGGCAGGTATTCAAGTGGAGAAAGGTGAAGAAGACGGTTTGTTCACAAAGGAAAGTGTCTGTGGAGCTGTTAAGACTGTGATGGATTTGGAGAGTGAGCTTGGAAGTGAGGTCAGAGAAAACCATTTAAAATTGAGAAATGTCTTACTCACCGAAGATTTGGAGAACACTTACCTGGATAGTTTTTGTCACAAGCTTCAAGAATTAGTTGGGTGATATTCGAGTCTCAAACCGTTGAGCAGTTTGATTTTAGTTGTTAGTTAAGTTGTGTCTGTGCTAAATCGCATCAACTGTCCATTTTGAACTTTTTAAGTACATGCATGGATATGTTTTTTGCAGATTTGATTATATTATGTGTAGTTGAGGTGTGATATGATGCATCATTAATCACTCAGTCACTCACTCGTTCTCAAAATGCCTAAAATTCTTGAACCAGGTGGCTGCTGTTGATTTGATTTGTTTCAGATAGACGTTTCAATGTAATAATCCTTTGTTCGCATGCGTGCATCTATATGTGGTTCATGGAACAAAAGGCAGTTGAATAAGCATGGGGTCAAAAGTTTTTGTTTACATGTTTCTATTGTGAATCAATAAAATATCTTTATTTTCAATTCTGCAATGACTTGCCAACAACCATCACACCACAACTCTACAAACACAATTATGCCTAAAGCACAAGGGTATCTAACGGTATCTAACGTTATTTTCAATTGTGACATGTGCAATGTATTGCCAACAACCATCGCATCACAACTCTACAACCACAATTATGCCTATAGCACAAGAAGGGTATCTAACGTTATTGAATTTAGAAAGTAAATTTAAATATAATTTGGCTTTTTTTTTTCTAGAATCGTTATCATACTTTATTTAATAAAATCTACATGAAAATTAAAATAAAAAGTGGCCTTCGAAAAAGTATAGGTATTTATTTTGGAACATTGGTTGAAAGTAAACCAACGTGTAAGAAACAAATGGAAAACAACTCAAGTTCAAAACATACGTAAGCAAAACGCTAACAAACAAGAGATTGTGACAAGAGAAAACAAACAAGAGTTTGTCTCCGTGAGTGCGAAAGGTGAGGGGCTGAGTGCCAGAAAGTTGCCATGTGACATTTGTCAGGTGTTTGTCCTAGAGCGGAAATGTAATCGTATCGTAACTCATTTACACAAGATATTTTTGACAACAATTATATTAAGATTTCACAGTTCAATATCTTTTTATTAGTAATAATAAATTTATAAATAATGAGGCAATGGAATTAGACTACCACAGGTCCAACCCCTAACCAAAACACAGCACCAAAAAGTTATGTGTTTCAAACGTGGGGTGTATGTCATGGGCTGATAGAATCGCCTTCTCCAGTTACCCTTCAACATTGTCAGGTGTCTAAGGTTGAAGTCCTTTAGCTATCCAATGCACGAGTTTTCCAGCAAAGATTGCTACTAAATGATATTATTATGCAGAACTGAGTATTTCAGGATGACTGATCCACCTTCCTACACCTTCTCCCATCTTCCACCTGCCTTCATGTACCTAGTATTTTTTTTGTTTCAATTTGCTTTTCTCGTTTTGCAAAGATTTTCTTTGGGCTTAGAATCTCTGTTAGTATTGTTTTCAACCCCCAGATTCTACACCTGCAACAAGAAAAAACTCGTAGATCTCCCTTCATCCAGGGTGTTAGCTATATATGCGGAGCATTAACGTGCTCTTTTCGTAATAGTGTGAGCCTAGTGTTCCATGTTTCGTTGTTTAAGATATTATCACACCACGGGAAACTAGCCAGCAGAATAAGTATATGAAAACAAGTTTATAAGCAGAGATTGTATTCAATTAGTTATCAACTAAGACAACCTCGGTGCTTAGTACGTGCCCAGTTTTCACATCCACACCTTAGGCATCCTTTCCTCCTATCTTATGCTTGGAATCATTATAATACATTATCTACATTTTAAACAAGGAAAATGATATGTTGACACCTTAGAAAAGTTACTTCCATTTGACGATGTGGCAACCATGTCACAAAAAATATCATTTTTTAATAATATGGGTCTACTAACGGTATTAATTGAAAATTTTTGAAAATAGTGAACTACAAGAAAATAGGAAAATAGCTGTTAAAAAGATGTTTGGGTTAATGGTCCATGCAAGAAACGTAGGTCAAATCCACTTTAAAATGTCACAGCCCACGTAACGTAGATAAAAAATTAAAAAATAACAAATAAAACCAAATAGGGGCCAGACCCACGCACCAAAATATTATTTGCAATTAATTATTGCAAGCAGCGTGTGCTAGACTCACCTAAAACGCAAAAGAAAATTAAAAATAAAAAATAAAAATTAGTTATGAACTAAGACACCCTCGGTGCTTGTACCATGCCCTGTTTTCACATCCACACCTTACTCATCCTTCCCTCCTATCTTATGCTTGGCAGTATTACAATACACTATCTACGTTTTAAACAAATTATCAACTTCAAACACCATCTGACTACAAAAAATTTATTTATTTTATTAATCTCAAGAATCTACTTTAAACCTAACTCAACCTTACAAAACCGGTTTATAAAGTGAGGTTTGCATCCATTTACAAACTATTAAAAGGTCTCATCTCTAGCCGAGGTAGGATCTCCAACACACCTCCTCACGCTGAGATTGCTCAACTCGTGTGTGGGACTATATTGTTTAAGGATGGTCTGATAGTGGCCCGATAGCGGCTGGCCCAAGAACCGTGCTAGGGTAGCCTCTGATACCATCTCAAGAATAGACTTTAAGTCTAACTCAACCTTACAAAACCGGCTTGTAAAGTGAGGTTTGCACCTATTTATAAACTATTGAAATGCCTCATCTCTAGTCGATGTAGGATCTCCAACAATTAATTGTGCTAAGGTGAAGATTTTCTCTACATCTAGTGTTTTACTCTTGAAAATGATAATGTTTTTATGTTGCCATATTACAGCTATCCATATGCACTTCTACACACTGTGTCATAAGCAAGGGTGACGAAGTAATTGGAACAACACACATGGAGGATGAAATTGGAAATAATGAGAATGAAAAGTTTGTTATAACAGAAGGACAGGTGTTTAATGTTGTAGAAATTGAAGGCCCAATTATAGAAATTGAAGGCCCAAAAAGGAGTAACCATAAAAGACCTTCTAGGAAAAGGTGAGAGCACTTTAGGGCAGAGAAAAATTGTGGTATTGTTCACCTCCCTCTTGAATTGCTCCCTTTCTTCATTCTCTCTCTTTTGTTGATTTATCTCTTTCCAAATCCACAAGTTGTTACCCATCACAAAACCGCGACATCATCAACTTCACAACTTGCATGCTAATTTTTGTCCTTTAAGTCAGATAAACTGTATTTTGCTGCTACTGTTTGTTGTTCCGTTTTATCAAAATAATATACTTTCACGTTTAAGGATTGTTATATCCTTACATTGGTGCTTCCATTGAGTTATGGCTGACAATACAAGGATGAAGACCATAGAGGCGGATATTTGGAGGCTTTTTGAAATGTACAAAAAAAATGTGGAAGAACAGCGATCATCACTGTCCCGCTCGAGTGAAATTATCGAGCAGTGGTTTGAAGCTCTACAAAACTCCATCGTCCAGTCGATTCAAGACCAATTACAAATCTTCAACCAAAGCTCCACCTCGAACAACCAAGGCCCTCATTCAGAAAGAGATGCAGGAGAACAACCACAGGACCAGGTACATAGTAGAAAACCACACATTGGATACCCAGATTTGACGGAACAGATGCATTAGGTTGGATTTTTGCTATTGATTAATATTTTGATTATTTTCGCATTCATGAAGATGAGAAAGTAGTTACAGCGGGTTTGCATATGACGATACCTACCATTCCTTGGTTCCAATTAGCACAACGTTCATTACCGTTTGGGACTTGGAACAAGATGAGACGAGCAATTTAACTAGAGTTTGGACCATCACTTTTTGAATCACCTTGAGAAGCCTTATTTAAACTACAACAGAATGGCTTTGTAGCAGAATATTATACACAATTTGTTGCCCTGGATGATTGTACCAATATAGAACCTCCAGATGCTCTCACAGTGGATTACGTACTGATATCAAGCGGGAGGTGAAAGTTCAATGCCCTTCGTTTCTGATTTGTGCCGTGAGTCTAGCAAGATTATATGAAGATAAATTTTCTCCTACCTTTAAACCATCAAATGGCCCAAACACTAATAAATATCAACCACACAACCTGATACCCATTCAACAACAAAGCTCACAGCCTAAGCAAAACCTACCACCACTCTTACCTACACCTCCTCATAGACCCATATTGAAAACAGAAATAATGTCAAGAGACTTTCAGCAGTAGAGATCTAATCTCATACGGAGAAAGACTTGTGTTTTTCCTATGATGAGTAGTTCTCACCATCCATAAATGCCCAAACAAGAACGTCATGTTATTGTAGTTAGAGGAGACAAATGAGGAGTCAACACAGCTTAATGAAAATGTGATGGGAATTGTAGTTGTAGCACCAACACAAGAGGAAGTTATGAAGCAACTTGAACAGCAGGTCATTGAACACCAATTGTCATATAATGCAATGAAGGGTACTGATGGTGTGGCAACAATACGATTGAAAGATAGAAGAGCATGAAGTCCAAGTTTTGATTGATGGTGGTAGCTCAGACAGTTTTATTCATCCGATAGTAACCAAATTTCTTAATCTCCCTATTGAACTACCACCAGGATTTAGAGTGATGGTAGGCAATTTTGAGATGATGGAAGCTGAAGGTTATATCCCTACCTTAGAGGTGAATATGCAAGGTCATACTATGTTGATACCCCAAGTTTATGTACTTTATTATGCTGGAGGGGAATTGGTGATTGGCACAACTTGGTTAAAGAAGCTTAAGGCTCATATAGTAGACTATCATTCATCCTCTATTCGATTATGGCAAAAGGGTGACTTTGTAACCATTTATGGGGATGAATTTAAAGGTCTGAAAGAAGCACGGTTCCATCACATAATTCAATTGCAAAACAAAAATGCAGAAAAATAATCAAACCTCTATGCATTAATTAGTTTCCTTATTCTGAACAAATGGAACCCAAATTAGCGATTTTGCTCCACACAAGACATTCCAAAATTTGATTTGTTTCCTTCTTCTCTTTGTCAATCTATATTCCTATCAAACCAGTTTTTATTTTTTCCATTTCCTCACAAACTCCTAATATTTCTCCACCACCTGACTCATGTATTGTCTCTACTCTCATTCAACTATCTCCATAATCCATATTTTAATATTAGGACCTCTCTCCGTAGACTAATTTCCTCCACACTTAGCCTCCACTTTCATTTCCCTAACAAAGTTATATTAAAATAATTTAAATCCTTTACTCCTAATCATTCATCCTTTTTGGATTTACATAAAGTTTTCTAGCTAGTCGATGCAATTTTTCTACCTTCGCTGCCCTAACTCTATAAATATTTCCTCTATATTTTAATCATTTCTTTTAACACAGTTTTTAGCATCATGATTATTGATATAAAGTATAGAGAGGTAACAGACAAAATAGACTTAATTAAAATACCCTCCTTGCAAACCAAATATGTTTTCCTTTCCATCTAGCCAACCTTTCTTTTGTTTTTTTTTTTTTCTATAGTGTCAACCCAAACTTCCTTCTTATATGGTTTCCCTCAACCGTTCCTAGGTAAATAAAAGGAATATGTTTATATTGTTTAGTATTTGCAAAAATCTTTCAATAATCCTTAAGCCAACCCCTATAGCTCCTAGGCTACATTTGTTAAAATTTACCTTAAGACCCAAACCAATTCACCTAAGAATGCCTTTAATAATCAAAATGTTTTCTAATGAGATAGAAATAGAGTGTCATCAACAAATTGTAACCTTCATTTCCTTTTCAGCTTAATCTCTTCTAGCATTTATTTATTTTCTATTTGTCTAACCGTTCCAACTAGTCCTTCTATCACAATAAAAAAAAAAGTAGTGGATTTTCTTGTCTTAAACCTTTTTCTGGTTTGAACTCTCCCAATTCTAAACACACTCTTATTCATTTGTCTCACTTTTAATTAAATTCAAACTTTTCAACGTATATGATACGAAATTTCAATTTTCAATGTCATATATCTTTTCAAAATTTATATTCTTAGTTCCATTTTTTAAAACATACTAAAATTAACAAAAATTAAATTATTATTATATAAACAAACAAGTTGTGTTAACTACTTCTTTATAAAAAATTCACGATAAAAAGTTGTGTCATTTAGAAATCATTTGTTTTAATTAGATGAAAGTCGTACAAGGTAAGAACGACTTTTTCCTATAAACCTGAATACGTCACAGCTTGAAACTCCACTCGTTTCAACCAACCAACCTTCTACCAACTACTTCTCAATCGAATCTTCGTCCGAGGCCGTACCACACTCCCACAAGCTCTCAGACCCACCACCATATTTCATATTTCATGTTGTTCTTAACCACTAAATTCAGAAAATGAGTGCTTGACGTGACTCAACACAACTCAAACATATTCTCTCTTATATAGAGAGAATAGAAAAAAAAGACAAATTCTTATTTTCGAGTGGGACCCGGAGCAGAAGTAATCAAATGCAGAAAGTGGGCTAACTCTCTCTGGTGTCTCTCACCGTGGCCGATGTTTATTTATTTATGTTTACATCTCTTCCTCTTCCCCTTATAGCTCTAAACTAATTATATTCATGTATTACACGGAAGTCTTTAATTTCAATTATAAAATCATTTCATTTAACCAAAATTGTGACAAGTTGTGACGAATTTTAAGTTTATAGAAGTCGTGCATATCCTAAATAACTTCACTGTGATTGAAACAAAGTTGATTTTAGGTTACACAATTTGCCTATCTGTATAATTAAATTATTGTGAAACTGCACCATTTTGATAAATTTTCGGCAAAAGTTCTCAGAATTCATTTGGTGAAACCAAATTTAGTGAGAGAAAAATTGAGTCTAATATTTTAAATGAGATAAAACTGCCACTACTTTTAATTCATTTTTATCTTCATTTTGCTTTATTGGTTATTTTAAATTCATTACTTTTTTTATTAAGATAAAAAAATTCAAAAAGAAAAGAATGTTTAGAAGAAATCTAGCAATAACAAGAAAAGACTTTTTCTTTTTTAATATTTTTACGTAATAAATAATAAATAATTATTATATGAGAATCATTAGCGATTCTGTTAGAGTATATTAATCAATAATAAATAATTTTATATTTTGGTTTAAGAGGAATATGATTGTTTTTTAGGTGGTTAAGTTGATGAGGCAGATATTTTTTTATTGACACAGTTGCGTGCCTGGTCTTAGGCTAAATTTTGCGGGTTAAGATTTCAATGATCTTTTTTGAAATGGTGTATGCACTTTGCTTACGAGAGATTAATTAGTTGGTTGTATGAAGCAAGTTTGTGTACAAGGATTGTGTACAATTTATATTGGTGGTATTGGGGCGTTGATGGGTGGTGGAGCAGTGCACTGTATCTATTTTATCTATGCTGGACATAGTCCACGCAGGAGTATTGCTCAACAAGATGCGAGAATGGTATACGTGCAACAACTAACCACTAAGTCAATTCATGGGACAGGGATGCGAAACACCTTACGGGAAGATCTGAAGAAATTTATATTCCAAATTATATATGTTTATGATTTGTTATTTATTTATTTAATTCACGATTTGAATTGATGTGTAATATACAGAGTACAAATTATGCTTCTAGAAAGGCACATCGATTAGTTAATTTTTATATGGTTTGAATTTATGGTTGGAATTGGAGGTGTAATTATGTAAGGATTGAGACACCCCTAAAGTGTCTCTTTAATTTAATTTATTTCTTGTTGTTAAAAAAAAGCAATTATGTTAGAATAGCTATTATGTTATGATCATGTTATTCCATGTACTCCATATATAAGGTATTTTCTTTCATAAAAAAGTAAGAAAAGAGATATATTTTCACTCTCATATCCTTTGTTCTTTTTCGTTCATTTCTCATTTCTGTTCATTTCTTTATTTTCATACTGTGTGATTAATATGATATCTCTGTTATGGTGTTAGAGCTCTCTAACCGAGAGAGCTCCACTTTGTCAACTCTGATTTTGTTCCATTTGCAAAAAAACTCATCATCTGTAATGGCTTCAGAAGAAGTGTCATTACTTTTTTTTTCCTTTTTTACGAATTTTATTTTAACTTTATTCATAAAATAGAATACAATCAAAATTCTTTTTTTTATTTAAATAATAACACACATTTTTATTTTTATTTTATATTGTTTTATATTTTAGAATAATTTTATTTGCCCGGACGAAATTGGGTGTTGACACCAATTCTTGATCAACATAATCAATTTCCACCTAGCCCACTAATATTACAATTTTTACTTCTGATTAAACAAGTGAATATTATTTAGAATATAACTAGTCTTGACAAAAAATAATTATTGTTAGAAATATAACCATTTATGATTAAATAATCGAATATTGTTTAAAATACAGTAGTTCCTAACTAAAATACTTGATTACAAGAAGATTTAATCGGGTTACTCACTACAAGAACACTCTAAGATAAATGCAACATAAAAATTATTAAAAAAAATTGTAACTTTTTTGTGTTGCATTTATTAGCGATTTATGTATTCTTCTTCTCTTTTGCAAAAAGGAAATAAAGAATAAAGATGGTTGAAGAAAGTTTGTAGTTTTTGTTGCATTGTATTTACTATTCTATTTATGTATTATTATTTTTCTTGTGTTTTATATATAAGGCATCTTAAACCATGACTTCTTTATATTTATCCATCTATCTATATTTCTCCATATATCCTTGTAAATGTTCTTCATTATTCTCCATCTATCTATATTTCTCCATCTATCTTTATACTAGTAGAAAAATAGCGTTTATCATCGATTCTGAAAGGCCTTTATCGTCGGATCCCGAACGGACGTTAACCCAGGAGACGTTGAAAATGACGTCGGTTAAACAACCGACGTAGTAAAAATCATCACCATGTCGGTTAAGATCAAGAAACTGACGGGGTGATGTATGTACTTTATTACGTCGGTTGGAAGCCCCACAACCGACGTAATAGGGTTGTTTTTTAAAAAAAATAATCAGAAAAAAAAATTTCAAAATTTTCCAGAATCACTTTGATAAATCTTTAATACATACAAAGAAAAACCACAACAATTTCCAGAACTTTTTAGCAAGTATAAATAGAAGAAATAGTAGGCTAAAATCTAAAAAAAAAATAAAAAAAAGGGTAAACAATGGAATTTTGGAAAAAAAAGTTCGGAATCCCCTTTGGGTATGGCCCAGGAGCTTCGTTACGCAATTTTGAGAAACTTTCATTTTTGAAGTGTCTCAATACGAGCTTTCTATCAAAAGTTATGGCTATTTGAAGTTTTTTCATCCAAAAAATTTTGAAACCCTAAATCTATGATACAAACATCCAAAAGGCATTCTAAGCATACAAAGATAAGAAAACATACCTCTTGTAGATAGTGAGAACAAAACCAATGAACAGAAATCAACCCAAACGAAATCTATCAAAACCAGAAAATGCAAAAGTGGAGTGAATGAAACCACAAAAGACAATGAGAGATGGGGCAGAACAATACGTGAGGGAGAACACCACGTACCAGTGAGCACATAAGCAAGAAAGCGAGACAGAATGCAAGAGAGAAAATGACAACGTGAGCGAGAGAGAACTGTGAAGAAGTAGCACGCACAAGAGGGAAAATGAGAGAGGGAGGCAAAGTGTAAAAGTAAAAATAGTGAAGCTGGAAGCACCACATCGGTTTTGGGCTTCTAATCGACGTGGTGCATGGCCTGAAATCCCCAATTTTAATTATGATGGCCCACCACGTCGGTTAGAAGCCCATAACCGACGTGGTGCAAACCTTAATTTCACCCAGCTTTTTTCTCAATTTACTCAGCCCATGATGTCGGTTGGAGTCCCATAACCAACGTCATGGTTGAACACACCACGTCGGTTTGTAGCTCCTAACCGACGTGGTGCTCACCCGCCATTTAAAAATTTTTAAATTTTGAATTTTTATTTTTTATTGATATATCCATGACGGTTGTTTTTGTTTAACCGACATTGTGTACACATCACAACGTCGGTTTTGGTTTAACCAACGTTATGAATGTTGATTTATTTACAAAGATGTTACCGCATTTTTTAGAATGACGATTTTTGGTTTAACCGACATTATATTGACGACGTGGAAGCCCTTTTTTCTACTAGTGTTATTTCTCCATCTATCTTTGTAAATCTTGAATTACTTGATAATGTTCATGTTGTGCGTGCTACTTAAATTTCATTCACCTAATGGTCTCCTTTTACCACTTTCTTGAAAGAAAAAAAAAAACCACTTGCTTTATTTTAGAAGTTATTATTTATTATAGGTTACAAAGTAGGTAGCCCAATTAGAGGTAATTCAAAGAGTGATCCAATTGTATTTTTCATGTTTAGAACATGCTTTCTAACTAGTTTATCTTCGATGATATGAACTTCAAGAACTGAGCAGAAAAAATAAATCTTATGAATATACTTTAATTTATAAATAAAAATTATCTAAAAGAATAATATAGATATAGTGCATTAATTATTTATTTAAGAATATAAGTCAAGCTTACTAAGTATAACTATAACACATTGCGAAATAAATGACAACTTTAATAAGTTATAATAATTATTAGATAACATGCCACTAAATAGACTTACAAAATTTGTGCACGAACATTTATAATCGACACTTAAAATCAAGAAGAACTTTTACATTAATTCTAGAATCGAAATTGTAAATGACCTTGTTGAACATCACATATTTTCATGTCGGTTCTCATTAGACGTGGAAAGTGTCTTAACTAACATTGAATTTGGCATTATGAAATACTTTCTATATCAATGTTGCCAACAATCAACCTACAATATAGGTTTTCTTTTCTAAATAAGCTCTCTATTTAGATATGATTCCAGATAGAAAATTAATAAAATTCTAATTAATAGTTAGTCAAGGACGTACATTCAGTTAGAGAAAAAAACAAAGTGCTGAAGGCCCCAAAAAATTTACGAGGCATAATATTTTAAAACATTTTATTTAAATACAAATTATTAGAGAAAGATATTATTTTCAAAACAAGGCCCAATATTTTATAAGAATCAAATTTTACACATTTTATGTATCTTTTATATTCTTTTCAATTACTTGCTTGTTTTTAATAGAAAATAAAACTATCAAGCCATCTTCTTTCTCATTCTCTTTTTTTGTTTATTTTTTTTTATTTTGATTAACACTTCTTTTTTTCAATTCATCTTCTCTTTTATTCTCTTTACTTTCAATTTAAGTGACAAACGATAATTTATTATAGATAGAGTTTTCAAAACTACACAAATGTGATAAGTGATATTTGATAATTAATTCAACTACAAGAAAAAATGATTTTGCCCACGGTCAAAATCTATAGGTTACAAATTGCCCACGATCAAAATATATAGGTAACAACAAAAAAAAAATTTGTAGATAAATTAGCATTACTCATGATTTGTCCACATACAAAAGTCTCTAGGTAATTTAGGCATAAGTAATTTACTTACGGAACTTGAGTCCATCGGTAATACTCACCGACTCTATAGGCAATTTAGGCATAAGTAATATCTATGAACTTCGGTTTGTAGGAAATACCTTTAAACTCTGATCCGTAGGTAATACCTACCCACTCTAATCCGTAGGTAATACCTATCCACTATAATATGTAGGTAATATCCACCAACTCCAATCTATTGATATTACTCACCTATCTCTTTTAAAGTTTTTTTTTTTAACTTTTAAACTATTAATTCTTATTAATGATTTTTTATAATGAAATTTATTTATTTTTCTTAAATTATAGTAATAATAAGTTCCTTATTATACGTACTAATAGTTTAAGATGAGCTCATAAGTCTAGAAAATAAATTATAATCACAATATGAAAATCATTCTCCAAGAAATAAGTCTAGAAAATAAATTATAACCATAATATGAAAATCATTCTCCAAGAAAAAAGGCAGCATGTTTCAAAAGACAAAATTAATAACCATTTTTCTCTACTATTACACTCTTGACCCAATAGAGGGAATTTACACAATAGAATTTCATCAAGTAATAATGTCTTCAAGACCAATTAAACACTAGAATTGAACTGATGACAGACAAAGAAAAAGAAATAGTTGATATGAAATATATACAATTGTCGTATACAGTTTCATTCTATTAGTCTGATTCATTCTTTAGTCAAACAAGTGTACTTCGGGAATGGAGATAGGCTTCTCGGTAGGACTTGTATCATTTTGATATGATCTTAAGGTCTACGCTCTAGACATTCATGCAATTTCTTGACTTACTTCCCACAATCCAAAGCTCACATGTTAAAGGCTACGTCTTTAAAGGCAAAAATTTTGATAAAAAATTTCAATTTTGTAAAATCCAAGAACTTAAAATACTAGGAAAAAAACTTTGAATAAAGAATTAAATTAGAATTGAAATTACAAATTAAGGTTGTTATTTAAGGACGGATATATATATAGAGAGAGATAAAAGCATTGGAAGAAAATGGGAGAGGAAATATTCAATACCTTTTCAACTGAAAAAAGGCCTCGTTGATTAATCCAAATATCAAATTGATCCTCTACATCTGCAACTTCACCACTGTGATGCTCAGTTCTAAAGAGATTCAACTTGTCACAATTATATATATCTAGATGCAATAACATTGGCCCTTCTAGAGAGTTTTTTCCATGGTAGAATATTGAGCTCGGACAATTCCCATAGTATTAATGATGTCAGACGATGGAAATTCAACTATTTAGTTTCTTCCTCAAGCTGCTCCAGCCTCAACCAAAATTTCCACTAATGTTGGAAACATACTTCTAAGGCTTTGACAATTAGAAATGTACACTTCTTGAAAGTCTTGAAGGCTATAAATTTCGTCAGGATTATAATACAAAAATGTATTAATATTAGGTTGTATTGAAAATATTTACTAAAGGAGACAATACTATAAATGTTTACTGTTTCACAAAGCCATCATGCAACCTGGATCAGTCGTGTGAGCTAAAACCATCTTAAGTGACTTGGTTATAAGAGATTTAAGCGCTTGAAAATCTAGTGGTTTGAAGAGATTTGCACAAAAACCCTAACATGATAATCATTGATGACAATTGGAACTTGCTTAGACATGTTTTTAAATGGAAAACTCTAGTACCTCTATCAGCTATTAGTCATCATAGAAAGAAATTAACGGGACAGAAAACAGTTGTAGAAGTTGTGCTTCATCTAAAGAAGGTGTTTTGTCTGGAATGATTGTGATATAAAGGCTCTAATTCATAGAAATGGTTATGGTTGTATTATATGGAGGTCAAGAGAAAAAGTTAGCCACGGTAGCAGAAGAAACTATAACAAGTTAGAGTGTCAACTAAAGTACAAATAATAATAATAAAAGTAAAAACTGGTATATATTTTGTGGTAGGCACGAAACAAGATGCCTTTTGTCTAGCTTTATTCCTTCCCATTGACGTGGTGTTTCTCATGAAGTCTCTGTTTAACACCATCACCACCAACTTCGGAGGAGGCATAATTGTTTTTCAATTGCTTCTACCATAAGCCAAATTGAACTGAAAACTTAAACAACAACTATGATAATTACCCCTTAGGCAACAAAAAACCACATCACTCACCCCCTCCACGTATAAATACAATTATCCTTAATGTCAGAACACCTACTACACCACTGGCCATTTTCATCACATCAAACCTTCATACAATATTTCATACACAACCAACCATGAAATACTATCAGATATCCCATTTCAGCCACCCACGAAAAGCTTGTAAGATAGCAATTATTTTTCCAAAGTGATCCCAACCAAACATGGAATGGTATGAATCATTCGAAAACAAAATAGCAAAATCAGACAGATTCAATGTAAAATGAACTACAATGCAGAACACAGAAAAAGAAAAAAAAGATAACTGGAACTGAAAACTTGGACCAGAGTTTTGGCATCTCCTCTCAGACAAACAACACGAAATGTGAACTACTACCACACCTCTCTTTCCTTGCAATCGGTGGCTCCCCTCCTTCATCAAACTGAAAACAACCTCATTGTCAAAGCTCTCTGGCGCAGTGGGTGACTTAGGAACAAACATACCTATCGTGCTTCTGGTCAACAACTTGAATCTCACTATCACACTGGTCTACAGTGCGCTCTACAACATTGCCACTACCTTGCTCTTCGGCCTTTCCATGCTGGTCCAGCCCATGAAGTCCATCGCCATTGTCGTTGTCTCCTCCGCGCCCCCGCTCACAATCGCCCATATCTCTACCACCGGCCTCTCCGTCCCCGCTGTCCTCAGAGCACCAGTCTCATATCCATTCTCTTTCGCTACCTCCCACTGCCTGTCATCCGCGGCGTCCAACTCTCCCATGGCCTCAACTTCGCCTTCTCCACCGTCAAATAGATTTGTTATGACCATGACCACACAAAATCAAAATAAGGCCCTCCCTGCTTCTGGTTCGCCCTCATCGCCGTATACGAAGCTTCCTCCGCCTGTAGTCGAAGTACTCAATGCTACTTTCATTCAATTTTTATTTCAGGTCCTTTCAGTTTCACAATGGCGTAGGTAATATCAAATTCACGAAGAAGACTTCGGATTGAAGAGCTCCAGATAAGGGTTTAACGTGTGTTTCTTCTTTTGGAACATGGAAAGATATTTCACAAATCTTAAATATATGGTCGTCAAATAGATTGCCTAGCAAAAGTGAAGTATTCGTCGAAGTATGGAGCTGTCATGTCCACTAGAGGTACTCGGGGTCTCGACGATGTGGTTACATATTTTTATCATGGGTCCTTGCTATTCATCCTCTGGAGGTGTGGAAGGACGACCTCCTCCTAGCCTTCTCCTCGTATCTTCATTTTCCTTTTTAAAGACACAAACCTTTTATGCGTTCTTTTGCTTTATCTCAGCTATTTCCTTCTATAGGGCCAAATGTAAGATCACTAGTATTTTACCCGTACGGGGTTTAATTGGGGTCACATTTAAGTTGGAAGTAAAGATGTTTTTGGCAAAAATTAAATGGAAATTCGATCCAATGAAACATGCAAGTCGAGGTGTAGCTTGGAGGGTCAACGTGTAGCTTGAAGTGCCAGGTGTGGCTTCGAGTGCCGAGATGTAGCTTGGATTGCCGAGGTGTTGCTTGGAGTGCTGTGTTGTTCTGTATACTTTCTTTTGTGTACTCGTAATGTCTATTCTTTTTTATTAACACGATTTTAAATCACTTTTAATTGAGTTTTAATCCCATTAAATTCTAATATCCTTTAGTTAATACTAATTATTTTTCTTTTAGTTAAAACCTAATAAAGTGAATGAATATAATATAAAGGGTGGACAGATTCAGATTCAAAAGCTGCAGCATTCGACAATAATGAAATAATGAAATAATTTTTCTGTATAAATTAAAATAATTTTGTACTTATAGAAGATATTATTGAAATGGATATAAAATATAAAAAATGATTGATTAATCATTTATTAGAGTGTTTACTGCTTCAAATATTCCATCAAATTAAAATAAGTTTTTTTATATTTCAAATTTATCATTAATATGTCTATTACATTTTTATATATATAAACTATTAATAATTATATTTTTTTATTTATTCGTAGAATCAAAATGTTTGAAGATGATACTATTTATAGTTAGTTTTGACATACTTATTTGATTTAGATTTTTTTAAAGTAAAAATAGCTTCCATGTATATAATTTTTGAAATCACCGTGAGATATTTATTGTGTTTTTTTGTCATTTAAATTGTAATTAATACTTTATATTTTAATATTTATATTTGATGTTTATTTATTTTTATTTATATTTTTTTAACATTTTAAAATAATTCATCTATTTATTATGGCATGGAAGAATGTGATAATTACACATTTTCCAAATATATGTGGATGAAGAGATTCAATTGTCTTGAATGCTCGAAAATAAGAGATAGTCACCACTTGTATTCAAACTTAAACTGCCGACGCATAGAGTGTTTATCGAGGTGTGGAGTGTGGAGGTGTGACTTGGTTTTAAATCACCTTTAATTTAGTTTTAATCCCATTAAATTCTATTGATATCACATTAACTCTGATTTTTTTTTCTGTCAATTAAAACCTAATAAAGTGAATGAATATAGTAGAAAAGATGACCAGATTCATAAACTGTAGTAGCTCAAATAGAAATAAGAAATCATATTTTTTAAATTCATTTTTTTTATTTCAATTATCTAGAAATAAAATATCAAAGATAATAAAAATTGAAATTTTATTGAAAAAGAAAAAGAAACCAAAAGATTAAAGAACTAAAACTTTAATTATTTATTTTTTGTTTGTAATGATTCTTATTCTAAAAATGTGACACTTCCTTATGCATGACTATTATTATTATTATAAAAATAACTATAAAAGATAAAAAATAATGATATATTTTTTCTGTATAAATTAAAATAATTTTGTACTTATAGAAGATATTATTGAAATGGATATAAAATATAAAAAAGGATTGATTTATCATTTATTAGAGTGTTTAATATTTCAAATATTCCATCAAATTAGAGAAAATTCTTTTATATTTTAAATTTCTATTTAATACGTCTTACATTTTTATATTTATAAACTATTAATAATTATATTTTTTATTTATTTCTAGAATCAAAATGTTTGAAGACAATATTATTTATAGTTATTTTTGACATACGTATTTGATTTAGATTTTTTTAAAGTAGAAATAGCTTTCATGTACATAATGTTTGATATCACCGTGAGATATTTATTATGTTTGTTTTTTTCATTTAAATTGTAATTAATACTTTATATTTTAATATTTATATTTGATGTTTATTTATTTTTATTTATATTTTTTTAACATTTTAAAATAATTTATCTATTCATTATGTC
>Ga0099825_1000524_pt1 | contig 41425 bp, 23 predicted proteins | sample SiratroredBW_FD_76838 | JGI IMG/M metagenome (GOLD analysis project Ga0099825, IMG submission 76838) | Root nodule microbial communities of legume samples collected from California, USA - Siratro red BW | ecosystem: Host-associated > Plants > Roots > Nodule | place: USA: California | collected...
AATTAATAAGTATACCTGTTTTGTAAAATACAGAAATGAAACTTTAATGTTTTTGTTATTATTTTATTACTTGTAATTGTGGAAATAAATCTATCAATTCTTTTATATTAAAAAAAAGAAAAAGATCATATGACAATCACTGACACACAGGTGGATTTGAGAAAGTGCATGGAAGAAATATATAATAATAATAATAATAAGTGTTTTATTTATTAATTATATTTTGTGATTGGAGAGAGAAAAAGGAAAACCCAACCTTTTGCTTTCATTGAGAAAAGGACATGGGCCCACTTGCATTATATTTTTTTCCTCTTTGGTTTGCACTTTTTATCACCTTTGCTTATGTCACATTACCTACACACTCTCTCTCACACACACCATTTGCATTATTCTTCATTTCTTTTCATATCTCATCTACATTTATCCATCTTTCTATCTTCCTATTCCTTTCTATCTCACCTTCTCAACACAACACACACCAGAGCAGAAAACAGAACACAGAACACACAGAAGAGAGGAGAGAGAAACACACACAAAAAGTAAGAGAGAGAAAGGGCTTTTTGTTCTCTTCAAAAAGTTCAGCAGCTTCTAGTTCCAGGACTCTTTCTTTGCTTTTAAGTTTTGCATAGAAATTAAAAAAATATTTTTTTTCTCTGAAAAAGCCACACCCTTTTGCTTACTGATCTTCTTCTCTTTGTCTTCCTTGCCGTCAGGTAATTTTCTTGCCTTCTGCCTTCTCATCTCTCGTGAAAACCCACGTTTTTGTTCTGTGAATTTTTTTGAAGTTCGTGTTTTTCTGGGCATGGGACCTTTTCTGGGGGATTAAGGCAGTGAAAAAGGTTGAGAATTTTAAGAGACTGGTAATTGGTTTGGTATTTTGTTATTGGATTAGATGCGTTATTCTTGTTGTCTTTGATTCCCCTTTTGATTTTTTGTTTTTGTTTATTTGGGTATATGATTCTCTGTTAGTTTAGTCATATTTCTGGATTTTTTTTTTGTTTATTATTTTGAAAGAATCACTTTCTATTGTATAATTTTGTGATGAAGGTGAAAATATTTTCTCCAATTTGTTAAGAATATATTTTTCCTCTGTGTCGCATCAAATCCTTAGTATAAATCAGACAATACATGCTTTCATTGCTTTGATCCGTTTTTTAGTTTTTTGGCGTTGGCTTCAAGTTTTCATAATATTAGTCTAGTAAATTACCTTCCATAGCATCTGTACCGTTGCTCAGATTCTTCAGAATTTGCAGTAGTAATCCCATTTTCTTTTCCCTTACATCACTATGCATGTATCTGTTCTTATTAACGTGTTAAAATTTTGTTTCTTGGTAGCTGTTAAATTTACAACATTAAAATTCTGTTTTCTCTGTCACATTATCTAATGGCTTCTACATTATGTGACATAATTCAGCTTCCGCATCTTCAGATAGGGAGGGGAACTTGTGTTTTTTCAGAGTATATCTTGATCTGTGAAGAGTGTTACTAGGTGGAGATTCCTTGATTTATTCTAAGGGGCAAGAGAAAAAAAGTCTAAAGATGGGTTATATTTGTGATTTTTGTGGAGACCAGAGATCCATGGTGTACTGCCGCTCTGATGCTGCATACTTATGTTTGTCTTGTGATCGGAATGTTCATTCTGCTAATGCCCTTTCCAGGCGTCATTCACGCACCCTTTTGTGTGAGAGATGCAATTCACAGCCTGCCTTTGCGAGGTGTGTTGAAGAGAAAATTTCACTGTGTCAGAATTGTGATTGGTTGGGTCATGGAGTTTCTGCATCTTCAACACATAAGAGACAAGCAATCAGTTGCTACTCTGGCTGCCCTTCTGCAGCGGAACTGTCTTCATTATGGTCATTTGTGTTGGATATCCCTTCCATTAGGGAGTCTACATGTGAGCAAGAACTAGGCTTAATGAGTATCAATGAGAACAACAGGAGTGTTGGAGTTCCACCTGAAAATTGGAATGTGTCTGGTTCAGATCAAGTTACTGATCTACCTGCTTTGGACAAGTCTTTGGTTGGTTCATCTTCAATACCTGAGTCAAGCTCCGAACCTAGTATTCTGGACCAGCCGGCTGGACCTGCCAATGAATGTCTGCCAAAGGTATAGTTGGATGTCATCATCATTGTCTCCATGAACAACATCACCAACACTAGGTGTATTATACTTTCTAACAGCAGCACAGGAAATGAAACTGCAAATTTGAAAGGGATTAGTCAGTGCTTGGTCTTAATTTGTTTGATGGATTCAAAATTTTGTTTCCATACAGAATCCTCAAGAGCAATGGCAAAATTATGTGCTTCTTTGGTTCAATTCTCAAGCTTTGTGGTTGTTTCATTTTGTATACAACTATTGCTGTATTTAAAGCTACTTGCTTTCAGTACTTTCATATTAAATCTCTATCTTTTGGTTTTGCAAAACTATCAGTTTACCTAATTTATTGGTACCTTGAAGTTGAATTGAAAACAAAAGCAGACATATTTCTGTCATCACTAGATTAGCTCAGTTAAAGGACCATCATGTATGGTTTTTCCAATTTATGTGCTGTTTATGAAATGAGTTAACACAACTTTAGTGTTCTAGTTAAAACTCTGATAGTTTCATCATATTACATTGCTAATATATCATTTTCAACACGCAGTTGTACTGTCCTGCTGCAAAATGCCCTGCATTATGTGAAGATGATAGTCTATATGATGATTTTGACATGGATGAAGTGGATCTAAATCTTGAGAACTATGAAGAACTTTTTGGTATGGCCCTCAGTCATTCCGAAGAGCTATTTGAAAATGGTGGAATTGATAGTTTGTTTGGGACAAAGGAAATGTCTGCAGGAGATTCCAGTTGTCAGGATGCCATTGCTGCCGAGGTGCTAAACCTCCCCATCTCTTTTGTCTGTGATAATCATGGCTTTTTTTGCTATTGGGGCATCACCTGTTATGTTCTGTATACTTTATACGATGATGTTCTTGTGTATTCACAACTGTGCATTTGTTTTCTCCTTCACCATGTGGTTATTTTAACATGAGTAAATTACACTGACACTCCCTGAGATTTTCTCGAATTACCGCAGTTTTTCTTAAGATTCTGCACAAATCTCCCATTTGTTTTATAACCGTTGCATTTTCACCCCTTCTTCCATTACATGTGCACCCCTATGAATTTTAAAAGCTGTACACTTATACCCTCTGATAAGGGAGGCCTTTGTAATTGTCTAATTCAAGAAAATCTTAAAAGATATCCCTGTAATTTACTCTTTTAACTGTTATCATAAATATTTAGAAATAAGGCCTATATTCATCATTATTCCTAATGGGGATTTTTAGGCAAGTTGCGTTATAAGTATGCTTTATTGTGATTTTAATTAGCTCTGAACTATTATTTGATGAAGAATTTGTTGGTCTGTATGATTCTATTTTTGTTTTTATGTTATTCAAAACTATTCTGCAAAATAGCTTTTGAAAACTGTTTTTAAGAATGATAGGGAACACAATTTTTGTTTGATCAAGTGATTTCAAAAACAGATTTGAGAGGATAAGGAGAAGGTGTTATGGCTTATGTATTCACTCTCCACCATGAAAATATCTTTACATTCTGCTTTTCTTGATTTCCAAAACAGGTTTTATGGAGCTGTTTTTATAATAAGAAACATCAACAAGCCAAACTAAATAAGTTTTTATTTTTCTGTTGTGAAAAATATAAAACTGCTTTAATATGAATGCACTGCGTTACACTATACATCTTTGCAAGTTGAAATTGTTGGATGGTGTTGAGCTGCACCATCTTCTGTCTCCTATTGCAAGTGATTATAGTGAAATAAGAAAGTAACAAAATGAAGTTTCTCAAACTAAAAGTCTTGAACAACATTGTAGCTGATTTGCACCCTTTGATAGGTGGAGTGGTGATGGTAATAATGAGTGAGATGAATGGTAAAATGAAGAGAAAAAGATCTCTTCTGCCTTTGCATGTGAAATTCTCTTGTGCATGAGTAATATTGATGCTAAGCTTATACTTGATGTACGAATCTGCTTCTTTGGACTTCTGAAAAGGGTGAAAAGTTGACAACTGTTGTGGTTGTACGCTATGTGTAACTTACATCTTTAAAACACTTCTTTTAATCCCCACTAGTCCTTCTCGGATATGATTTTTCTTGATTAGCTCCATGTATGTGGTAATTTAGCAGTTTAATAGCCTACTAATTTCATACTTAAGGAAGAAAGATTGGAAGCTTTTAGGAGGGTTGGTCGATGACAAAAGCAATCAAAGTGCTGATGTTAAATACTGATTATCTCTGATTATCTGGGTATTTGCATAATGTTAAAGAAGTAACACAAAATATCATTTTATTTTCCTTAAATCTATGATACTTGTTTGAAGAGTCACATATACCATGTTAACCTTCTTATGGTGCATGCATTTGTAAAGAATGAGATGTTCACTGTACAGTGAGTGATCATGATTGCATTGTGTTAGTTGCACTGGACATAACATTTTAATTTCTTCTGTGGGGGGTTGTGTTGGTTAACATTTCTTTCATGCCATACTTATTTTCAGATCTAACTTTATGTCCAGGGGTCATCGGTTGGACTGGTCAATGCAACACAACCGGCTTGCAGCAACGCAGCATCTGCAGATTCCATTTTGAGTACGAAAACAGAACCGATTCTTTGTTTCACCGGGAAGCAAGCTCAATCAAACCTTTCTTTTTCTGGCATTACCGGAGAGAGTAGTGCTGCAGACTATCAAGACTGTGGGGCTTCTTCCATGCTTCTCATGGGAGAACCTCCTTGGTTTGCTCCTTGTCCTGAGAATTCGTTACAATCTGCCAACCGCAGCAATGCCGTCTTGCGTTACAAGGAAAAGAAGAAGGCGCGAAAGTAAGTGATTGTGACAATCCTTTTGAAATTGGATTTAGATTCCTCAATTTACTTTGTTTTTCATACAAGATAATCAATGTTGGTTAAAGACATTGGCAGTTGAAAGATTTGTTTTAGGATCGGTTTGGATGAATTTCTCCATAATCTCCTACGAAAAAAGATAAGAACAAAAATTGAAATTAACTTGTGTATAAGCTAAGCTAAAATTAGCTTATGCATGAGCTAATTTGTAGAAACTATCAATATAGCTTCTATGAACTGATTCTAGCTTATGAGGTTATAGAGAATCTTCTCCAAACATAATCTGTTTCAAAATTTCAAAGCATGTTTTCTCTAAGTTGATTGAACATCCTTCTTTGTGATCTCATTAGGTTTGAAAAACAAGTGCGGTATGCCTCTCGCAAGGCAAGGGCCGATGTGAGACGGCGCGTGAAGGGCCGGTTTGTGAAAGCCGGCGACGTCTACGATTATGACCCTTTGAGCACAACCAGAAGCTGCTGAGAGTACAACTTTTAACCATGTTTTATAAAAGGAAACAGTGATATAGTTGCAAAAGAAAAACAGTTTCCTGAAAAAAATGGATGAAATTTGATGCATTCTTTGTCCCTGCAATGACAAGCTGTCTGATTTTATCACAGGAGGGGGGGTCTTGATGTTCTTCAAGGAGGAAAAAGGCTTTGTGTTCTTCAACTGTGTAAGCTCAGTATCTGGAGCTGAATCTCTGTCCTTCAGTGTGTGAAGGATTTTCCAAGTTGTGATGTTATCACAAAGTGCCCTCCTCAGGCAATGTGTCAAGCTTGGCACTTTCGGCTGCATGATTCTTTTCCAAGAATTCAAAAGCCTTCTAATCTAAGTTCTTTGGCCTTAACCATACTTGAATGTTTGTGATGTGATGATGTAAACTTCCCTCTGCTTTAGTCACATGTAGAAGTGTCTCAGAAGGCATCATAAGTGGCTCAATTCAGCAGTTCCAGATAAACAAACTAGGAAGTTTGTAAATTGTAATATAAACAAACTAGGAAGTTTGTAAATTGTAATATTTGGCCTCTTCTTGGCTTTGACATGTATATAGCACACAATTTAGATGTATAATTTTGCCAACTCTTTTGATGTAATTAGACAACATTGTATATTCAATGTCCCACCATGTATAGAATAGGATACTATGCATGTTCATGGCACCCTATATATTCTATTCAACATGTACCAATACAAGCTTTGTTTGTGACTTGGTATTTTATTTTATGCACTTCTTTGGAACTTCATAGGAAGAGAAAGAAAATTGAAATTAGTTCTTATGCAAGTTAAGGTTAATTTATGTATAAATTGATTTTGGAAAGGTTCTTTCATAATTGTTTTTTTAATATTTACTTTCAATTTATGTATCAACTAGTTTTAGATTATAACAAATTTTGTTATTTTCTGCTTATTTATCTGCTCAAAAGAATGTTTATTCCGAAAGTTTATTCAAACAAAATTTCAATTATAATTGAACTTTTATTGAGTAGTAACTTGTGTTATTTTATTTAGTAACTTATGTTATTGTGTAATGGTAATGTTTTGATTTCATTTTCAATTTAAATTTTTTTAAAAATTAAGAAAAAAAAGAGTTGTTTTCGGTATTTTTATTTTTAAATCTCTGAAAGAGAAGAAAAACAACTTAAAAATAAGACGACAATTTTGTAATTAATTACTGAAAAAGTGAAACCAAATGATACAAGTATAAGTAAACATTTCTTAAAATTTTATATAAAATACATATATATATAGCCATGTGACCTGTCTTTCTTTATCACACCTCTCAAATTGAGATAAACGATTTTTTTTACAGTTAATTTCTTATAAAAGTATTCAGTTTTCTTATAATGTAATTTCCTATAAAATATAAATAGTTTTTTAAGTAAAAAATTAAAATTTAGTGAATACTCTTTTTCGTACTAAAATAAATAAGAGAGAAATTTATACACTCTTCTGTGTGACATATACATACAAAATATATATTTACTTTTTTGGAAATTTACTTTTTAATCCTTAGAGTTTTCTTTTGTATTCCCATAAATACAAATTTTTAAGATTGTATAATTTGATGAAAAAAGTTTTTGTTGCACAGTCTGAAAAGAAAAAGTGACTTTTTAAATTATGTAATTTAGAATTTTTTTTATTTTTGAATTATACAATTTGAAAATTATTTCTCATAAAAATTTTCTAGACTACATAATCTAGAAATTATTTTTGACTTCTAGTTCTTACCATTTGGAAGTGAAAAACTTTTACTATAAAGTCATTTTTATTTAAAAAAAAAAAAAAGCTTTTGGACGGTGTAATATGAGAGTCTTCTGAATTGTAATTGCATAAAGGCAATTGCTTCCTGCACCCTATCACCTTTTTAAAAATATCACCGTTATTCTTGGCATATTATTGAAATGAAGGAGGTGGTGTTGTGGATGAGTGTTTGAAGTTCAGTGGCGGTGTGGTCCGTGGTAATGAGACACAAACTTCTCCGACGAGCAGTGCTGTGGGTGCGTTTTGGTTGATTTCGTGTGAGTAAGTGCAGATTCGTTGAAATTGTTTGTGGAGATCAGTTTATAAAAATAGTTTCTGGAAAACAAAATCCGAAACTGGTTAGAGTGCGAGAAATGACTTCTGGAAAAGATTTTCCGAAAAGTTAAATTTGGCTTATGAAAAAGATTTACCAGAAGTCATTTGATTTTCAGAAAATGTTTTTCAGAAGTTACTTTTGAATTTTGAAAAACATTTTTTAGAACTGCTTTTTACATCTCTAAAATTTATTCTGGAAATTATTTTTACACTTCCAATATTCATTCTAGAATACCAATTCTGAAAGTTATTTTTATATTCTTCAGGATAGTTCTGATATTTTAAAAATAGGATAGGGTACAGAAAGTAAATGAGGGGGTGCATTTGACTTCCAAATCTGGATCTATAAGTTTTTTTTAATGACTTTTAGATTATATAACTATAAGTTATTTTATTTTTTTTATAAAAAAGACTTTTGGATTGTAATATGGAAACTATTTATATTTTCAGAATGAAATTTGGAATTTTTTTTAACTTCCAAATTATACTATTCAAAATTTTTTAGATTTTCAAATTATATAAACATAAGTTATTTTTGGCTGTTAAATTATGTAATTTAGAAGTGAATTTAACATTCAAATTATACAATTTAAAAGTTAATTTTAACTTATACACTATAAAATCTAAAAGTCATTTTTTTTCATAAAAATGGTTTAAAAATACACAAAAGTCATTTTTTTCGTGAGAAAAGCTTCCTAAACACACACTCAGTAATCTATTTTTTACATGAAAATTTTTCTAAATTACACTATCTAAAATTCATTTTTTTTTTTAATTTTGGGTTATGTAAAAAGTGTCCAAAGGCTTTTGTTTATACAAAAATGATTTATAAATTTCTTTCTTTAATGACAATATAAAAAAATGTAACAATGAAAAGAACATAGTTGTAGTGAGGACAACGATAACCGTGACAAGGTATAATAGTAGTAAGGGTGACGACAATGATAAGGAGACACTATGGATACTATGAGAATACTATGAGGTTGGAAAAATAAATAACTTCTATAGCTTTTTGTTGGGAGAATCTGAGAAAAACACTGGAGAAATTTCTAACAATGAAACATGAGTCAACATATAAGGGAAATGACACTACCTTCAACTCAAAACCTTAAAACATTAGGTTTGTTTATGATATGTTACTCAATTTTCTCATTCCTATTTAATATGAGATTTAGACTCATATTTAAATACTTAACAAGCTTCTATCTATTTTTCAATTTCATTTTCTAATTCTCTAGTTTGTTTTGTTGAACTGGATTATTTTTATTCAAATTAGAAAAACAATTTATACGTTGGTTAATAATATTGCTGACACTTTGCAACAATAAGTAGCACAAGTTTTCTTGCAAGATTTTAATTATTTTAATGGAATGGGAATTAAGGAGTAATTTATTTGTACAAAATTCTTCCTTAATATTTCTAAAGAAAAATAAAATCAGTTTCAGTATCAGTAAAATCAATCTGCATAAGTTTTTCCGTGAAAAATTAAAATAAACTTATTTATAATTTAATATTAACTTATGTATAAGTTAATTTGTAAAGAAATTAATTTCGTTCTTTTTTCATGCTTTATCTCTTAAAAGTCTTTATGGAGAAATTCAACTAACATATTCATATATAAACTAATTTAATTTATGCACAAGTTTATTTATTTATTTATGTAGTTTTTAAATTCTTATTTTTTTTAATTATACATAAATTAATTTTAGATTAAGAAGAAACTCATTTTGATTTTTTATCTTACTTTTTTTTATCGTAGAAGTGTTTAAGGAAAAACTAGTAAACATACTCTTAAAAAAAGCAAATTGGATTGAGTTGAGTTTATATGCTTGATTGAGTTAGATTTGTACTGATATGATTTAACTTGATCTAATTAGTTGATGCGGTTTTAGAACAATTCTGATTTGTAAACTGGAATATCAGTTTTTTATTATTTTTTTACAAATTATAGTTTCTTTAATATGTTTTGCACTTTTATTTGAACAATAAACTTAATGGTCTCTTTCAGCCCAACTAGAATGAGATTGGGTCGGAACCACAGAGGCTAACAATGTGAAGGCTTTTGCTCTCCGCACCCCTCAATTTCTATCTGCACCCCTACAATTTAAGAGTTTTATTTGTAAGTCATAAGCTCCATCTAAGATTTGGTCGGTGGTGGAGCTGGCAGTGTTATTTAGATGCAAGGGTAAGTTGTTTCATGTATGAAAGACTTGTCTTCTTGAGTAAATTGGTTGAAATGGTGAAAATGACATTTTTGGATTTTTGAGTCTGGAAAGAGACTTTTGAAATAGTTATTCTGGAACGTGTTTGTGGAACAAATAGTGCCTTGTATAGCATAAAAACTGAGATCGAAACTAAAAAAATGAAACATCATAATTATAATGATGAGATGAGTTGATTCGGGTTATGAAGATATATATATTTATAATGGGTTTTGTATCACAAATAAAACATATCTTTTAAAAACCGACATTGTAGTGATGAAAGTACATCATAGGAGAATATACTTTACTATGAAATAAGAAGGCAGTAGCAAGACACAAACACAACATTGTCGTCTAAATTAGAAGTTGTTAAGAAAAAGTGATTTAGTGGCTAAGAATATAGCCACGTTGTTATGTGATATTCATTATTCATTTTCGTAGAGCAATGTTGAAAACTAAAGCAAACCTTATCAACTAAAACTTCATCTCATTGTTAAAGTAAAAGATACCTGGAATTAAAAACAAAATATTATTGTGTGCGTTTTTTTTTTGAGACGCTGTATATTTATTTTTTAGAAAATAAAAAAATAATTTATTTCCTGTATAAAAACTATAAATTGTCTCTAGAAAACCATTTTAACAGAAAAATTGACAGTTTACCCTTTTTAGTTACGAATTTTCTACTTACATTATTTATATGTCTAACTAATTTTCACACACAGCAAAAATTAAAAATATTTTTTTACTATAAAGATTAATTGATCCTATTAAAAAAAAATGAATTTATTTTTATTTATTTTTGTGTTGATTTTAAAGTATCAAATGTAAAATTGAATAATAGTTTGGTTCTAACAAAAATTCAAATCAATTAATAGTTTAATTAGTTATTAGTATTTTGGATTCATTTTCAGTTTTTTTTTTCATTTTTCAAATATTTGATGCATTATATTATTAATTTTGGATGAAAGAGTGTTAAGAAAAAAAAAATTAATGAAAAAAGTAATATTTATATTTCAAATTTTGTACAATATTTTAAGTGGGTGCATGAGATTTATTAAGCTTATCAGGAACTATCTAATATTTATACTACAATAGACAATCACCTTTATTATTTGTTTTCCTAATACTTATTGCACTTTTATATTTTATTCTGGTTTCTTTATTAACATAAATTGTTTAATATTATACATAATGGTGAAAAAATAATATTTAATTATAATAAATAATATTTAATTATAATAGAGTAGAGAATGAAGTTATTTATATGAAATATCATCAAATGCTTATGTAAAAAAGTAAAATTAAGCTTATACAATAAATTTGCAAAATCAATTTAAATAAAAAATGAAAAATAATTTAATTTGATTTAGTGTTTTTTTTCTGCTGAAATTGAATAAAACAGAATCGTATATATTATTTGATTGAGATGTATTTGTATGAATGTGTGAACTTTATCTTGTTAGGAAAGGGACAAGAACAATGTTGGAGATATGGAAAATTAGGTTATGGAAGGAAGAAAGAGGGACATGACTTGACCTTTGGTTCATGATTCCCAACCATGTAAGAACCCTAATTTAGGAACAAGTGTCACCCATGTGCCACTTTCACTCCTACCTTCATGCATCTCCCCAAAGGATCCTTTACAAAAGGACACGTATATCCAATGCCATTTATGAGGTTTTGTCCTACAATTCTTGGGTCCCCCACCCTTCAATCTCAAGGCACCTCATAATATGCCACAATTTTCTTACACACACTTCAATCATACAAATTCAACCTAAAAAAAAAAAAAAATCTAGTGAGTGATGACTATTTCATATACAATCAATGTATTCCTTAAGTGCCTTAACTTTGTTATGTCATTTTCTTTATCTCAATGCCTTTACTTGCTTATTAATTAGTTAAAACCGAATAAATTTGTTAGGTTATGAATTTAATTATAATATATTGATAATTATTCATTTGAATAAGAATTAGAATATATATATTTTTATATCAAACTTTTTTATATATATATATATATATATAAATATATATACATATTTAATATAATATAAAATATGAGTGGGAAATATATACACACCAGAATTATTTCACAAGGTGTGGTTGATTTGACTAGATAAGGTGAGATTGGGTTCTCTTCGGATTTACATGGGTTAAGTAGTTTTTTTGTTTATTTATTGAATAATATTTTAAATTCCAGCAATATTGAAATTTCATTTCATATAAATTAAAAGGACAAAATTTTATATTAGAAAATTATTTAATACACCATTTACATAAATCGAAACGGGTGTAATACAAGTTTTTTTTTTAAACATACTAGATTATAAATAGTTTTATTAACTGCATAATATTTATTAAAAGTTATACTACTATAATTTAATTTTTTATATACATAATTATTTATTGAGTCAAGATTACTGTCTTTTTAATTTGGGATTTTTCTTGGTGAAGTGCTCCATATTAATCCAATTAATGGTTTTAAACTTTTATTTTGGCACTCAACAGCATTTGAGTGTAGGGTAACAACATGTGTTTGGAAAAATCTACGAATAATAAGAAGCTATAAACTAAGTTTTTGTAAAATTAAGCTAAGAAATTATAAAGATAAAAATTCATACTTTTATTGCGATCTTAATATCGGTGTAATCGTTCATCAAATAATAAACTTAGTCAATGATACAGGTGTCATCATATAATATTTTAAAAATTAAAATAAAGTTAAATAACAATGAAGGATAATGTTTGATCCCGTTCTATACAATTCATTAGCCAATTTTATTTTTAAGCCATCAACTCACTGTCAAGGAAATTTAAGTTTGGTAAGAAGAATTGGAGAACTAAGTTCTTGTTTGGTTGTGAAGAATGAGAGAGAAAATAAAAAAAAGTTGTATTTCTGCATGAGAGAAAGTAACAAGAAAAATAATTTTAAGAAAGTAATGAAACCTTCATCTATTTTTATTTTCCCTCAATATATTTTTAATTTTATTTTATCTTTTTTATGTATTATAGTCTAATATTTATTTTTTCCCTCTTTAACAAATAAAACATAACACCTTTTTAAAAACATTTTTGTCCTAGCACAAGCTTTTCCAAACTTATTGGGGTTAGTGTCATTGTACTCATTTCACTATTTCTGCATAAAGCGTGAATAAAAAGAATAGGTTGTTTATCACAAGTATTACTCCATAACATGAGTGCATCACATCTACCTTATAAATCATTTTAGACTTAATTAAATTTTAAGTTTTCTTATAAATTAAAATATTTTAAATTAAATTTTCGTTAAATATTTTGTGTAAAGAATATTCAAAAGTTATATTTTTTAATTGATCTTTATCATTTAATTTTTAGTTAAATAGATGGATATAATTATTATTTTATCTTATCATCTTATTTATTTATTTTATATTTAAAAGATGTAAAATAAGATTTTATATTTAATATAAAATGATAATATGATTAATTTAAACAATAAAAACTATTTATGAATTTTATATCAACTAATTTTTTTTATATTTTTTAAATATCTAAAAACAATTAAATAAGATGATACGAAAAAGATAATAACTTTAAAATAAAAATTTAAGTATTTTTTATTAAAAAGAAACTTAAAATTTAACAAGCCATCATTTTATATATGACTAAAATGAGGTAAGATGATAAATTCTTTTGATATTTTTTCTTAAGTTACATGTATTCGTCACAACAAACGATAATTGTTACCTTAAATTGAATGACCAGAATTGACAAATGATAAAATCAACATACCAATACTTTTGAAAATGATAACAACTTCTTTTGATTTTCTTAAAGTCATGCCCATGTGTCATAACAAGAACAATTGTTAAGACAATATAAACTATATGCTTTCAAACAACTTATAAAGAAAAATGTTACCTTTGTAAATACACTTTCAACAATAATTTTTAGTAAATATAGTTTATTTAAAAGAAGGAAGGATATATAATAAATAACATTTTGGTTTTAGAAAAATAGTAGAAAGAAAAAACATTATTTTTTTGAAGCTACAAATAATATTTCAACAAAAAACAATCATACTCGAAAAGGTTGAGGGTTATAGATGACTAAATTTTGGATGAAATATTCAATAAACATAAGTATATTTAGAATTTGAAATGAATTTAGAAGCGAGTAAAGATTATTTCATTTGTCAGGAAAAGAAATAGAAAAATATAATTTTATATAGTTTATAAATATTAAAAAATAATACAATAATAAAATCTCAATTTAATAACCTCCGTGTACATAATAAAAAAGTTTATTTATTAAAATGGATTTTTTTTTTCATGCTTTCAATCATCTAGTAACTTTATGAGTTCCATTATAACTTTGAAATTATCTTCAACAAATTTGGAAAATGTTGTAAAGATATTATCCCAACAAATTGACATAAGATGCTACACAAGTGAAAAGGCAGAGACAAATACATGTAAGTAGCTAACCAGGGTTGATTTTCTTTCCCTACAAACAAGGAACTCTTGACCATGGTTAAGAGCCAGAGGTTGCATTGCACACTCAATCCTTGAGAAGTTGTGTTGTGTGAAGTGTGTGTGGTTTTTTCCTCTATAAAGCAAGAGGGGTTGCATCAACTCCAACATGAGTCATGAAATAGGTACACACATCACTAGTCCTCAAATTCTCTTTCTGTAAGTTCAAAAGAACATTCTTTTTCCTTTCTTTTCTTCTGGGTGTTTAATGTTTTTCTCCATCATCATCATCATCATCCAACATGGTTTCATGGAATGATAGATCCTAAATCAGTAGATGTGTCATTTCTTAATCATTTTTCATTTACCTTGATCAGAAGTATTATGCTGCATAAAAGTTTTGCTTTTGGCAGATCTTGTTCATGAAGTCCAATGCTTCCAATTTAATCCAGTTTTTTCAATTTGCAGATTGGAACCTTTGCCATCAAATTATAAAGTCTTCTTTGATCTTTTCTTGCATGTTCTTTCTGTTAGTTATTTTGATTGTGGGGATGTAGACTTTTTACCAATTTTTCTTTCTTAGTAACTGCTGTTCTGAATTATCAAATTGAATGGTCCCTTTTTATGTTCAATGAGATTATAATCCTATCTCCTCATCCAAATTCTTTATTTCATTCTCTTCAATTTAGATTCTTTGCATAAAACTTGTGATAACAGAAATTTTAACTACTAATTAAGGACCTAAAGAAAACCATCTATTTAGTCGGGATTGAAGCATGCTCTGTTTGTTTAATCAATTCAATCACTGATTGATTAATCATAGCCATGCACCCTTTTCTTGTTTCAGTTATGGTAAAATAAAGTACCCTTTGATGTGTTTTTGCAGGTAATAAGAGACCAACATAGAGTTTCCTTTCCACTGATGAAGTTAACTTAGCAATTTTGCTTCCTTGTTTGTGCATTCAAATCCAAATATAAACAACCATCATCCACTTGCAGCACAAATTGGCATCAAAATGGGGCTGTCAAGTCTCCCAGAACCATCTGAAGGAATGCTATGTATGCTTCTTGTAAACACTGCCTTGTCTATATCCCTATTCAAGGGCATTGTTAGGACAATTCTTCACATTGTTGGAATCCGTGTTGCATCATCTCCTTCACAAGACATCTCCCAAACCCTTCCTGAGCCATTTGAGCTCCACATCAGCCCCTCAGAGGGTCTCATTGAAGAGTTCAGAAGCAGGATACCAACCCTTCGGTTTGGCACCATGTGTGACGGCAAACAACCTCAACATGAATGTTGTGTGTGTCTCACAAGGTTTGAGCCAGAATCTGAGATAAACCGTTTACCCTGTGGCCATCTTTTCCACAAGCTGTGCTTGGAGAAGTGGTTGGACTATTGGAACACTACATGCCCACTTTGCAGGACTCCCTTGATGCCTGAAGATGACACATCTTGCTTTTAGTAAAACATGTACACAGAGAAATAGATAGATTCATGTACAGTGTATATATAGGTGTGACAGTTTTGATGTTCCCTTGGCCTTGGCTCCAATCTTTTGGAACCCTTTACTTTTTATGATGTGAAGTGTGTGGAGGTCTTGTTTTCTTTTATTTCTCTGTAACTGGTGTTGCCACATATGAGACTAGGGATATACTTTTTTGGTTTGTTGTGTTTGTCAATAATACCCCTCTATGTTCAGAGCCTTGATGTGTAAGCAGGGCATGGATACAAAACCTTGTCCTTTTGCCAACACCTTCATCCTAATGTACATGTATAATATAATGACATACTTTTAGATAATTCTTGAAACTGTTATTATGTACATATAAAAAAATATTAAGTGGATAAATTTGAAGATTTGTTTTGAATTTGCTTTAGTCAATTCATGTGAAAAAAAAAAAAACATAATTGATTAAATGGAAGTATTTGGTTATGTATTAGAGAACTCCTGCACAAACCAATATGATGCATGGCAAGCCTCAACCTACTCCAATGATATCTACTCTCAAACTTGCAGAAAATGGTTCTATTTCTGTTCTTGATCCTTCTATCTATAGGTTTGTGGTTGGTGCCCTTCAATATGTAACTGTTACTAAACCATATCAGGCTCTTTGCTAGACCATATTTAGCTTACTCTATCATGCATAATCCCAAGAACATCAATGAAAAACGTATTCTCCAATATTTACTGGAAAACATATTCTCGGATATTTACAAGGTAAAGTTCAGTTTGGTCTTTAACTTAAGATGCTGATTGGGGATGACATTTGGATGATCGAAAGTTTATCTTGGTTCCAATGTTATTTCCTTGTCTTCAATGAAGCAGAAAGCAGTGTCCTGCAGCAGCAGCATCTAAGGTGAGTACAGAAGCATAGCTGATGTAATAACAGAAGTTACATGGATTTAATCTCTCACCCATTTAAAGATAACCACTTCTTTATCTCTGATTTTACTTTGACAATTTTGGAGTTGTTTTTGTTCTTACACAAATTTAGGGACTACAGTAGTCCGACAGCTTCTCGTTTGGATCTCTCCTACCTAGTCCGGCCTCAACGCCAATCTGGTCCGAATTGCTCTCGTTCTGGGTTGATAACTCGATCACCTTGTCCGAAGCGGGGGGTTGTATCTGCGATGACACTCCGACGTTCAAGTAAGTGTCCGGTTATCGGAGTTAAATTTGCTTATCTTCCAAAAAATCTTACCTCTTGTCCTTACTGCTCACGTATTTATAGGATTTTCAGAGTTTACTTATTTCTTACGTCTTGTCAGGTTTTGCAGCTTTTGCGTCAGGGGTTGCGTAAATACTTAGAACATCATTTTTCCTTGTGTGCATAGGAGTTCTCGGTTCTCTGGGCGGACAGTATACATACCCTAGGCGGATAGTATGCTTACTCTGGGCGGGTAGTACAGTTTTGTTAGTAGGTAATCCCGTTATGCAGTCTAGAATCAAATATTTTGAATTGGATTTTTACTTTGTTCGAGACAAAATTCTTAATAAACAAGTTGAGGTTATTCATCTTCCTGCTTATTTTTAGATTGTTGAACTCCTTACAAACCTACTTTTAAAGAACAGTTTGCAGTGTTTAGGAACAAACTCATGGTTGCCTACTTGTCCTCCATGAGTTTGAGAAAATGTTAAGAGATAGAGATTTTGTATTTTTATATAAAGAATATAGTGTCATCAGTTTTCACAGTTTTGCATTCTAATACATAAATGTTCCATTCTTCATCTGTATTCTTTTCTACCTTTTCCTTTATCTCAACACTGAGTGGTGTGATTCTAGCTAGGGGAATCTTAGATTGGATCTTGCCGCTTGAAGTCTTCATAACTCAAAGACAAAAAATAAGAAAGAGAGAAGAACAATCACCTACTTTTGGTAGGTGTAGGTGATTTCTTGCGTGGTTCTTGGCTTGGGTAGGTTCCAGTTTGTGTTCTTTTGGAAGGGTAATGGTGGCTGGAAGGTTAGACAATGTTTAGGTCAGTATCTTGGATGAGTCTTGAAGCCAAGAATTGGTGAGGATTTGTGGGAGATATGATTAAGATAGGCTATGGTGTATAAGGTTGGAGATTGGATTCTTTGATGATTCTTTGGTTGAGTTTGTTGCATGCATGGGGAAGAGAATGATGTAGATTTCTTGAATTATGGTGGTGACTTGGTGGTCAAAAAGGGGAAGAACAAGTAGTCTTCTTGCTTGGCTTCTTGGTTTGATTTATTGGAAGATTTTGTGTATGATGGTGGCTGAACGGGTTAGGAGATGACAATGTTATTGTTCATCAAAGAAAGGAAAAAGAATAGAAACAAGAAAGGAATGATAATCTCACCATAACATGCCACTTGGAGCCAAGAAAGGGTGATGAACTTGATCTCCTCCAGATCTTCCACCCATGAATAAGCTAAATAAAACTACTACCAAGAGATCAAGAAGGTCCTAACTCCTATTTGGATAAGCTAGAAATGAAATGTTTTATATAGGCCTTTGGCCGTAAGCTAAGTAAGGTTAGGAGGAAATCTTGAAAGTGTATGGCATTCTTCCTTATATCTTTGGGACTAGTTAACCCTTTATCTAATCAAGTTGAATGTACACTTAGTTAACCTATGCTAATATTCACATTATATTTATTATATTTTTATAATATTTATATTTGTTGAAGAATTCACGTTGAATTGAGGTGAGACTAAATTATATTATATAAGTGAGTTATATTTATAAGGTTAAGTTAGTTTTAAATCTCAAATGATATAAAATTATGAGTGATTCTTCCTACACTTCTATATTGACTTCCTGCACCTCTATAATTTTAACATATTCTCATTATAATCTTGAAAAAAAGATAAAAATAGCTTTCATAGATGATAACCAGGATTTTTTTTTTACTTTGCGGGTTGCACAAACCACAATACAATTAAAAATAAATACATTGTGGATTGTACAACCCGCAATTATATTTTCTGCACCTCTTACATTGCGGGTTATACAACCCGCAATATAAAACTTTTTTTAAATACATTGCGGGTTGTACAACCCGCAGTATAATTTTTTTTTTAAATACATTGCAGGTTGTACAACCCACAATACATTTACAACCTGCAATGTATTTAAAAAAAGTTTTATATTGCGGATTGTACAACCCGCAATATAAAAGGTGCAGAAAATATAATTGCGGCTTATACAATCCGCAATGTATTTATTCTTTAATTGTATTACAGTTTGTGCAACCCGCAAAGTAAAAAAAAATGAATCGCAATTACCATTAATAAAGGCTATTTTTGTCTTTTTCTCAAGACTAAAATGGAAATATGTTAAAATTATGGAGGTGCAGGAAGAATCAATCCAAAATTATTCAGAGTCCATTTGTGTTGGGTCTCGTGACACTTTCTATTAAGTTTGCCGTTAGTATTAGTCCTCAACGTTAAGGAGGTGTTGAAAAACTCACATCAATAAGGTTAAATTATAGTATATAAGTGGTTGCAAAGATCGATTTTGAAGGGTTGAGTTAAGTTTTAATTCTATTTAAAAATATTCTTGATGTTGTCTTCTAGTCACATCTCTTCCAAACTTTCATTCATGTGAAAATTTCATTTTCAGAATGACATCAACATCCCTTGAATTTCAAGGTATTTGATAATTTGTTGAAGAAAAAGAAGACAAACTAAATGTGTTAGATATTTTATTTTTATTTTACCTTTCCTTCCAATTTGTGGCTTATCTAAAGGCTTTCTTTTTTTGTTTTCTTTCGATATGTCACTATAGGAGAGTTCTTTAATTTTTTTTTTTCTCCATTTTCTCTAAGTTCTCATGAACTTCCTTTAAGGTCAATAATCTATGTGTATACTTGTGGTCATGGAGCTTGACAATGTATTTGTTGGTGAAGTGATCATGTAGATCTAACCCAGTGTTTGATCACCATCATAGACCAAATCCTCCAAGAAGCCAAGCAAGACTGTTCAGCCTTCCCCCTTTTAGACCACCAAATTACTACTATAATTCAAGAAACCACCTACACCAACCCAAACTAGGCCGTTGTTGTTCTTTCTCTTTTAGTGGCTTGAGTTGTGAAGCTTTCAAGTGGCAAGATTCAGTCTAGGATTCCAGGTTCTGATAGACAGCAAAAGATCAAGCTGTTGGGTCAGGCTTGCATGAATCCTTGTGGAAAGTAGGGATATGGGGGGTAGAAGCAACCTGAGCCAAGCTCAAATTCCAATATATATATACACAATTTTAATTGAAGTTTCATTTAAAAATGAAAATATATATATACACAATTTTACGGTATATTCAATCGGAGTCCAATAATACTAGCTAGTCAAGCAGACGCACAAATTAAACTTGAACCTAATCTTCATAAATTTTATTGAGCAAAGTCAATGAATTTGGGTATGCAAATAACTTCATGTGATAGCAAAGAGTAACTGTATAGCATTTCATGGTATGTAGGAGACAATACAATAATAGTCAATGAAGAAAGGGTATACACTAAGATTATCTCAATTCCACACCAGGGGATTACCTTATCTATGATTTGCAATAATCCCAAAATTATACGGAATTTTTTTTTTAATGGAATGTTTGATTGATCAAACAATTTCTAAGAAGTTTCAAGTAAAAAATAAAGCGCACTAAAAACTGAGAAAAGATTGGTTGTGGCATCGTGTAGTGAAAAATTAACAAATAAAAATTAAATATTGTAACTAAAGGGCTTACTCAAAGAATCCCAAGTACATTCTAGCAGAATAAGAAAAAATTACTGATCTTAGAAAATCAGCTTTTAATTCATAGAAAAAAGACAGGATAGAATACAGATACATTTGTTAATTTACAAGTAAAAAAAAAAAGTGCTCTAAAAAGCTGTTAAAACAGCTATGAATTCCAGTGCTTGATACTGATAGGATTCAAACTCATTACGAAACTCAGGCTCTCTGAAGCTATTTAGAAATTAATCTGCAATGACGTGTTTGCTAAATTCTGATATTATCTGTATTAAAACTTTAAAAAAATATATAAATATAAACTACTACAAATTTTTAAAAATATTAAAATAAATACTCTCTTCCTCTAACAAATTGAAACATATAATTGTTTTTACATCTAAATTTTTTTGATTCATCGTTGTATCGATGACAATTTTTATTTCCATTTTTCTTTCTATTACAAATACATTTTTTCATTTAATTTCAAGATAAAACAAGAGGAGAAAAAGTCTGCAGTTCATGATTATTTACAAAAATGATGGCTAAATTATAAATTCACTTATTTTACATTGCGAAATTCATATCCGAATATAAAATGATTACATTAAGTAGCAGGTTCTTGAATTGTTTAGGATTTCAAACTCAAATTTTAATATTTCATATAACTTTTTCAACTGATAGCCAAATCATATTTACTTAATTTTATTATTTATCTTAATATTAAAAATATTATTATTACATTGAGTACTAGGTGCTTAAATTATTTAGAAATACTAAATTGGTTTTCAAACTTAAAAGAATTATTGCTAGGTCATTGATCTTATACAGAAAATTCAATTGATCTCGATAACTACTTTATGGTGTCCTTTTTAAAATCCAAAAAACTCAATTAAAAAGATTACAGAATCAAAGACCGAATTATAACTTGATTTTAAGGAGACCTAATCAAACATTGTTAACGAATTAAAAAATATGGTAACAAATATAGCCTTAAAATAACTAAAAAATTGATTATAACATAAAAACATTGTTTTAAATGTTCGTTTGTGATGAACTCTAATTTGGAACCCTAAACCGATTGCATCAAAGGCATTGCAGCACTATCCAGTGGATAATACCAGGAATGTTGCGCATGGTGAACGCAAATGTGAACCCTTAATTTTCAATCATCTCGTTTTTGACTGAAAGAACTGCATGGGAAATACATCTACAGAGCTTAGTAATTCTTGAATATCCATCTCTCGCATGCTCTGTTGCAGTTCTGATTTCATGTGCAAGCGATGAAGACAGAGACTTTTGTTCCCCACCAGAAGGATCAAATATTTGATATGGAACAACCCCAGAAGGATAGACCCCACTGCTCACAAACCATTTTTCAAATCAATTGCCGTCTATAATCGCAAAGCCAAGACATTTAACCAAAACGAAAAAGAATAGTAGAAATGATAATAATAATAATAATAATAAATTCAGGTAAATGAGCATTGTCACGTCAGAATAAAGATTAAATTTCTGCTAGACAAATAAAAATGATAGTAATCATATTCTTAATAATTTAGGCTTCGAATCTAACTAAAATCCAAGAAACCTGGGTGAACTTTTCAAACGTGGAACTTACAGGTCTAAAATCTGTCGGCAGTATGATAACCTGATAGTGATTATCCGGTAGATCCAACAATAACACTAGAGAACTTCTAATTATTTCTAATAATAATTTGAATTTTGGATCAGTTTATATTGGCGTTTTGGGACCTTTTAATTTATATTTTATATGGTATAATATGATTTTAAATATTCTATATGATACGTAACCGCGAACACGTTTTCTCTTCTCCTTCTCAGACCGACTTTGAAGAACCAACTCAGGGTAAATTTGCAGACGCATATAAAGTATGAATGCAAAATCTGAATGAAGATTGGATATGGAACTCCGAACAAGAAAGGACCAACTCTCAGCAAGTAATGGAATTTAAAATTAAAATTAAAACAGAAGGGAAGCAAAAGTTTACCATTTTAAGCACGATATATCAAATATGGCTTTCACCTTCCTCCCAGTATGGAAATCAATGAAAGACAGCTGCAAATCAAGCCTCTGAACTGAAAAAGCAGAGCATGAATCGAAGTGAAAATGCAGTTTCTCCTCATCAAAATGTTTCAATGAAAATGCAAGGTAGCATCAATCAATTATCGGAAGAATTTTTGTATATAATTGAGGATTGAACTCCAAGGCTGAAATGAGAATTGAATTTAAAGAAGTAATATTTCAAAGAGTATGGAACACTTTTGTTTACCTGAATGAGAATAGAACTTTGCGTCGACCAAATTTCTAATCTCTATCCGAGCTGATTGAACCTCTTCAACCACATCTAGCAAATTACTTACCAGTGAACTTGTTATCTGCATCGAATAACAGGCCAGCTACATCAGATTGGAAAATAGTATTCACCATTTGCTATTTTTTATTTCTTGAAACCGATGAAGATGTAGGAAGAACACTCTAGCTCATATGTACCTCGAACAGCCTAGTCCTTTGGTTCCTAGTCTCTCTACAATTACGTCTCTTCAGTACGAGTCTTGTCAATTAAGCAAATATTGTCATACTTTACCATCTTCCTCCTGTTAATGTACATGTTGAGTCACCTTTGCCTACAACACACTACGATATTTTGGATCATATATGTTCAACCTTAGTTTACTATTTCGTCATTTTTTTAATCATTTTTCCTACGGAACCTAGGTATTTTTAATAATTAATCGTTTGGACATTTTCTCTACCTTTCAAGGATTCTCGAGTGAAATTCATAATTAGTTTGGTGCTTCAGTTAAAATTTATGCACTAAGGCCCCACGGGTATGTGTCTTCCCAGTTTCAATCATTTCTAACCTCACAAGGAATTCTACATGAAGTTAATTTTTCAAGCTGCAAAACTTACACTCAAGCAATAAATTGGCACATCTACGCAAGTTTTATTGTCCTGTGAGTGCTGCAAAAGTTGCTCGACTTTAACAACTTCAAATTTTCACTTTTTTTGGTTATTTTGGCTAGCCCATTTTAGGTCCTTAGATTTCTAAATCCCTAAAGGGAAAACCCCAAGGAGAGGCAACACGGCGACACAATGATCTTGACAGCTCTACTTATGCTAAGCTTCGAGACTAGAGTTAGCAACTACATGCTACTTGCGGGACCACCATGAAGATTAGTACCCGAGTATACAGAAACACCTGATGTAGACCTGCAAACATCAGGATCAGCAACCCAATCACGCATAACAGGCAAGAGTAGGGATGATGCTGCGGAAAAAGCTGAAGACCAAAGGAATAGAACCTTTAAGATAACATAGGATGCATTTGGCAGTAACCCAGTGAGATTCCAGTGGTTGGACCATTAATTGACAAACAGTGCTAATCTTAGTCAAAGGAAAAAAGTATCACAGAAGTTGAGACCATAGATTTGAGTGTATCCCTTAGCTACTAAACGAGCTTTGAGAGTACCCCACAAGCAGTACCAACCTTAACAGCAGAAACCCATAGGCCTCTTACCACGAGGAAGAGGGACAAGCTCCCAAGTACCACTTGCATTTCATCAATCATAGCTTATCACCATCTAGGATGACCAAGTGCCTCTTGAACATTGTTAAGAACAATAATGGTGGATATGACTTAAAAACTTATAAATAGGATATGCATTACAAGTAAATCGAATACCTTTTCTAATAGCAATAGGTCAAGCATGATTAGAGTTACGAGAAGGTAATGAGGACGAAGGATCCATGGTATGAGAATCTAGTGGTGAAGGATCTGAGTCATGAGTACCTTCAGGCAAGGATGAATGAGTGATTTGTGCTCAACGGTGATATGTGAGAAGAGGTGGTAGAACAATGTTGTTTGTACTTCGAGCTTAAGTTTGAGAGGAAGAAGGAATAATCAATGGATCACAGGGACATAAGAAGATTGTTCCATGGATGACAAGGGAAAAACGAGAGTCCTCAAAGAAAGTAACATCAACAGACATATATAATACCTTCTAGTTTAGGGAGACTAACATTTATACCCTTTCCGAAGATGAGAATATCCCAAGACACACTTAATAGCCTTTGCAAAAAGCTTATCAAGACCTAAAGAGACATTATGCACAAAACAAGTGCACCCAAACGCACGTGGAAAGACATGGTATAGAGGACCATTTGGAAAAATTACAGAGGAACTTTATCTCAATTGAGCAAGAAGGCATCTTATTGATTATAAAACAGGCAATTAGTATTGCATGTCCCCAATGATAAACAAAAACATTAGTATTCAACATTAAAGAGCGTGCAATTTCAATAAGATGTCTATTTTTCCTCTCTACAATACCACTTTGTTGTGGAGTGTGAGGGCATATTGACTAATGTAAAACGGGAAGATGAGAATGAAGAAAACTCAACAGAAAAATATTTTCCTTAGCTCTCACTTTTGACAATTTTAATTATCTTCCCAAATTAGTTTTTAATTTCATTGATGAAAGACATAAATATGGATAAAAGTTCATATTTGTCTTCCATTAAATAAACCCAAGTACATCGAGAGAATTTGTCAATGAATAATTGAACCCAAAAGAAGTGACACGACTTGGTTTCCAAATATCACTATGAATATTAGAAAAAAAAAAAACAGAATTTCGTCTTATTTGAAACCTTTAAGAAAAAGAAGATCTAACATGTTTTCGTAACTGACAAAATTCACCATCTAAAGATTGAATGTGTTTGAAACTGGGAACCACCATCTTCAATTTTGATAAACTTAGGTGACCCAAACGATCATGCAAAAGTTTTGGGGTTAGAGTTGCAGAACAAGATATTGAAGGACTTGGGTTCAGACAATAAAGACCCCATGACTCATGTTCTTCTCCAATTAGATAACATGTACCATGTTCCTATATAACAAAGGAATTACCACTAAAGGTCACAAAATAGTTTAAAGACTGAGTTAATTGATTCAAAGAAATTAATATGTAAGGACAATGAGGAATGAACAAGACCGAATTGAAATTTAGTGAAGGGGATAAAGAAAATTGGCCAACACCTTGATATGCCACTTTGGATCCATTTGCAATAGTAACAACATGAGGAATTTTTGGGTAAGAAAAGGAAGAAAATAAAGAAATGTTACCAAAGATATGGTATAAGGCACCTAAATCAATAATTCATGGACTACGACCATCCATAGATGGAGAAATGGACGCAGTCGACACACTTGGCATTGAAGAGGATTGACCTTGACCGATTGATTTCTCAGACTTGTACCTCAAAAAATCTTGGTACTCTTCCATAAAAGATTTTAGAATCTGATCTTTCAGATTTAGACACATTAGCAACTTTGTTTGGAAAACCATGCAAGGAATAACAAGTATGACTCATTCTCTTGCAATATGACCATTGATGACGTCCACTCCTACCATCATGTCTTCGTATGTTCCGACCTCCTCTTCTACGAGGGATTGCCATTGCAAAAGTTTCAATAACTTCTCAAGTTAATTGGCATCTTTCATCAAGTTAGGCACACATATGAATCTAGTGATTAAACCATTATAGAATGGATTTGATCACCAACAAGAATTTGATTACTGTTGAATGGAATGTGCTTAGCTCATATTTTCTGTTGTTTTGTTATGTAATTTTATTACTATTTCTACCTATAAGTAAACAATATTATGTGTGTATTTTACACAAGGGAGATTAATCTATATTTATTTTAATATGGTATTTAGAATTTAAGGTTAAGATTAAATCTTTTTGGGTGAACCCACTGTTCACCGGCGTTTTCCAGCCTCTGTCGCCAAAGTTACCGTGTGTCCTCATTTTGATCTGTCATCATCATCCTGATCGGTCGTTTGATTTTTTTATACTTTTTCTCTCTCCTCTAAGGTGGTTTCTCTCCACTTCATCTATATGACCTCTTGTATTGCTCATGTGCAACCATATATTGTGGACCCTACTTCATCTAATACCTCAGGCCAACATGTTATTTAAAGAATGTAGGCATCTCAGAATCAAGACCATATAATATCTATCAAGTTTCTTGTTGAGTTCCTCTAATGAGTTTACTACTAGGAATCTTTTAACATCTACTACAAACGGGAAGTGTGTAGATCGACGCATGGTTGATAAGTTGGTTGCCTGACTATCGCAATTGGGTTGTGCTCCTCGAGGCACATCTAACCCTAACTTCTTTTTAATGGAACGATGCCAGATGGCAACGGCACAATGAACAGTAGCAAAGATAATGATGAATACAAAGTGGGATCTTACCAACTTTGATACAAACTTAAACAAATAGGATGGATAGAAAAACAATGTATATATTCTTAAACTGTTGTGTTTCTTATTGATGTAAACATATAGGATACAAAAAGAGACCCTAACCCCAAAGCTGGATACACTCAAAGGAATTTTTAATGAAATAAAATTACATTCAACAAAAAGTAACCACTAGAGCCTAGTCTCCTTCGTAAAGAAAATCGTGTCACACCTAATTGTATAATAAGATTTTGTCCTAACTACATCTTTAATTTTATCATTTTATTTAATTTATTCAATTTGGTTCCATTATTAGTAAAAGTTTTAATTGAGTCCCTTAACTTCTAAAAAGACAATAATGTATTCCTGCACTTGAGGCTAGGAATGGTAACTCCCAAAGAAGTAAAGAGAGAGACAATTGCGAATATTGTCTTTTCTTATTCTCATTTGTGCCATATAAAGCTCTATATAAAGAGATGGGCCTAACAAAACATAACAGAAAAGGGAATCAAATAACAAACTAATGTAGATGATTGGTGCACTGAGCACTCAAAATATGCCAACTACTTTAACTTATATGACAAGCAAATCAGCCTAAATTCTAATTTATGCAATCGCCCCATCCTTGATGCTTCTTGGGCCTGGAATTAGTACCACCTACCCATCTATGGTCAGCTCTCTGTCACCTACAATGTTGCTAGGGTCTAGCTTCCAATGATCCCCTTTGCCAAGGAAAAACACTTTGTCATCAAGGTGGTAAGCTACAAAAAGTGTATCCCAATCTTCCCATGTGATGTCCTCCACAGAAACAAGACCACTTAGAACCATCTATTGAGGAGGAACAAAAATGGTGTCAAGCTTGATGGCCAAGGGTGAAAGTGGACCAACAACTAGTTTATCGTAAGAAAAACAAGAAGCAATTCTTGAGGTGGAGGAAGGAGGCCATGGTGAGGCTTTTAAACAGGGACCAGTCAAATATGGGTGAGTTTTGGCACTCCCAGGAAGGGCCCCTCCACCAAAAACTATTATACTAGGCGATTCCATATTAAATTGCGGCTCAGTCAACAATACAATGGCTTATCCATGATCCGTAGCATTGTTTTAAGTTTCTTGGTCCTTGATCAAGTGCTTATCCATGATCCAAGAAAATATGAAATAAAATTAACAGAAACTTACTAAAAGAAAATTATCATATTCACAAGAAATAAAGTATCTACCTGTGTTTCTCGTGTCATACTGCTTGAATCAATAGACTTCTTAGTGGTATGTGGATTTAAGACAAACACAAATGCAGAAAAAGCATCCAAGTTTGGGAAGGTCTGCAAAATAGAAACACCAGAGTAGAAAAGAAAAAGGTATGAATATTGAATGTTGGAATAAAACAGAAATTTTTTTAACTAAATTACCTTCTCAATATTCGCATCATTCAAGCTAGTTGATATTATTATGCTAGATTGACCACTATTTACAGTGACCCTACATTCCATCAAAATAAGTGGGAACTTTCACATTTAGACATATCATAAAAGATACACTTAAGCTTTAACCACAGAAGGAAATGGAGCAAAATTATCTAACCTTTGGGTTACATAACCACAATAGTTGAGCCAAACTTTGTGACAGCCATCCCTGCGCTCAAAATCTTCAATTTCCCACAACTGGGAAACAAGAAAGTAGAAAAAAGAGGATATTTAGTACTATTAAAAAAAGATATTATATCTGGTATGAGGACAAGAACCATATTTAAAGTCACAAGACCTTCAAATTCTGGCGTATAGACTTGCAAGGCATTCTCTTCTGAAAATAACCAGAAACAGCTTTCACAGTGTCAGTATAGCTCTCATCCCCTTCCATCTTGCAGTGGCTCTGTAAGAATGCACTTAAGGATTTTGCTTTTGATTCCAAAGACTCAAGTTCCTGCTTCTTTTCCAATACCTTTTTGCAAGAAACCTAGCAATGAACAATAAAATATTGCCAATTGAAATGAATGGAACCGCACAACAGGTTGAACCTTTCATGATCAAGTTACACCATCAAACTATGAACAAGAGTTTGGAACAAATGCAAAGGAAAATACATCATGCATTCAATAGAACATTGGTTGATCAGAACAGAATTGATTTATCATTATTGATTATTGCATGCTTAATGACGGTTGTATATTTAAAATATAAATTTGAACATGAATCGTTATAATGTTTTGAGTGCTTTAAACTCTGATCATCTATCATTTTTAATAGAAAACATTTCAATGTTAGCAACTTGTTACATATCAAGAAGAGGATAAATAAAGAAGTCTTTGAAAACAAGCAAAAAACAAAAGCTACAGGTCTTGAAGATTTTATTGGTTTCTCCCAGTACCAAAAGGGGGAAAAATGTTCAATATGCAAAGTAACCATATTGTGCACAGAGTTTGTTTTGATTTGAAGTTCCAAATCTAGCTTTTATGATCATTGCTCAACAAAGCTCAAATACATCTCAACAATTATTTACAGCACAACAATGAAAGCTGGGTTTCATATTCAAGTTTGACATGTTCAAAGACAAAAAGGGGGGAGATTGTTGCATACAAGAAAGGGACTGGGTGTAGCTTTCAAAAATTGAGTGTGAACCAGTAAAAAAGGGTCGTGTGATCTTTTCTATATCTTTACTATCTATTCTTTCGTGAATCTTTAATTGCTAAACTGTGAAATTGCATTGGAACAACATATTCGAGGAAATAGTGGAAGTTAAACAAGCTTTTTTTCCCAAAAGGTGATCTTAGGGCAAAATAATTAGAATTTATTGGGACGAATTTCTTCATAAGGACTTGCAATAAATAACAATAAGAAAAAACTGAAATTGACTTCTCCACAAGTTAAAATTAGTTTATACATTAGATAACTTGTAGAAACATCTCATATAGCTTCTTAAAAATTCTCCAAACTTTTATTTTTAACTTGTGTATGAGCAACTTGTGACATAAATTACTTTATTGTATATTTTTTAAATAGGACGTGATAGATTTCTGATTCATTGTGTTAAATTGAGGGTGTTTCTTTGAAGGAAATTCTGTTGGGGCTTAGGCTTAAGCTAGTTGATTGTAGCCTGTACTTACAAACTCTAATGCAAAAATGATTTGACGAGTTGTAATGTGATGTTATCCACAAGATAAAGAACTAACTCTTTATCTATATTAATACTAGACTGATTAAACAAGGAAATTGCATTTAGGTTTGTTGCATTGACTAACAAAGTCACGTAATTACAGTAATCAGGAATTTTGGATAACAGCAATATTTGTATTCATCATTTTTTTGTATATATAATCCAGGGCCATTTCGTACAACAGACACAATTTTCTTCAAATTTCTTTCATTCTCTATTCTCTAAATGATATCTGGAGACCGACAAGAGGAAAACTGATAGAACTGGGATCAGATTACGACGAAGTAACAGTAACCAAAGAAACAAGAAGGTTTTATTGGCATTAAAGAACTTCCTCAAACAGAACAGTTCTCACTTGAATTGCTTTTAGGTAATTTGAGGAACCTTCCCAAGCAAAACTATACAGTTTTATTCCTCCTCCTTCAACCTCATTCCAAATTCCAGGTCAATTTACATAAATACTTCATACACACAGTTATACCTGAGATTTTTCCTCGGAACAATTATCATCCGCTTGAGTGTCCATTGCCCCGCGTTTAGATGAGGATGGGATGAAATTTAATTTTATCATCTCACACTCTTGAAGCCCAGTGCTAATCTGTTCTACCTTTTTCTGTTTACAATGGAAGTTCCTATCACCAACTGTGGGGCAATGCTAAATACTAATATGTTTTCAAGTAAGATAGAATACCTGTAATTTGTCACGCTTCATATGCAATAGTTGTAATTTTGCCTTCTCATATGCTATATTATGCAGCAATATTCTTGTTTCAGCAACTCTGCAAAAATATTACTCACATCACCAAGCGATCATATCCAAAACAGTTCCATAACCATACATCTATCAAACAGCATAATTCTCAATCCTTAGTGTTACTTAGAAAGCATAAGCATACCTCTTGTCTCTATGAATGTTTAAAGGATCAGTTATTTTATGCTGGAGAAAAAACAAGAACCGTGTCATGTCATGTGGGTAAACAGATGCCAGGCTTAAACTGACCTTAGAGGAAGCAACATGTTCTAATTACTATAAAATGTAAGCTTGTTATGATATAATAAACTAAAAAAGTGTATTAAATTTCATTATCTAATCTAACAGACCTGAGATTGAATTTCAGAACAAATAATCTGTGTCTTCTTAACATTCTGCAGATTAACCAAAATATCTTCCAACCTGCCAATCTAAATATTGAGGGGGAGTAAAGCATTATTAATATAAATAGCTACCAGATGTTTAAGTGAAAAATCAAAACTAAAAAGTAAGCAACAACATCCATATTTTCAGTTGAATACTATCATTTCTAAGTCTACACCCACAAATTAGAACATACCAATCGCAAATTTAGCCTATCAATTGAAGGAGGTAGCAAGTGATTTGTTCCCGATAAGAATTTTTTGAGAAACTGCAAGGTAATTGTGAAAAGTTCAGAGGCCCGTCTAACCAATTGAAACTATATACAATACAACATAAAACAGTAACCGTACTAGATCCCCATCATTGGAAGTCTGATCTCCAAGCATCCCCCTTTCCCCTCTCATAGAACCTGTTTGCTCCAAAACTAACTGTAGATCACCACTCCCATTCGAATGAGCCTCTGGTGTTCTGTCAATCCTCCCTATTTTATCTATTTTGTCTCCATTTCTTAGTATCTGGACACCTTTTCTTTTCTTCCCAGAAGAAATCCCAATACCTGACTTGGTAAGAGGGCTCTGAGCTACATTGAGTACTGAATGGTAGTTGTTATCAAGACCATGACTCTCAACAGTACCCTTGGGAGACACGTCTTGCAGGGAGCACGACTGAGGTATTGCTTCTTGGATAGGAGAACTTGGAACTAGAATTTCATCTTTCCTTGTGCTATCTGCCAGGTCCACATCTCCCACCATCATTAAATGAGTCAACTGTGAGGGAGAAGCTCCCGTTTCAGCAGACATAGAATTTTCATCATTGTGAGAAACATGAGCTGAAATTGAATTTAAGTTCCCCTCATCCATTTTGTTGTCCACAGTCTCTTCATTTTGACTTGACTTGGAAATATTTTTTAAAGACTGAATTCCACGATCATTGCTATAAGCCAAACCTTCATACGTGTTACTATCTGGAGTTAAACTAAAAAGTTTTTCCCCTAAAGGAGTTTGGCGACTGTCATCTTGCTTGCATTCTTGATTTTTTTTATTTGACAAAGGAAATCCAGCAGAGCATTTTTCAAATCTAGCTTTCAATATGTCCATTCCATTTTTGAGACTCGAGATGGCAGGAGTCTCAACAGTTACCATCTTCGAAATGCTGCTATGTGCAGAAGATGAAGTTGCACGATGTGCGACACTTACCTCTGGAGCATATAAAACAGATTGCTCTAAACGTGGAGTTATGTTTCCAGCATGTGCGGATGAAACAGGAGTCTCAACAGTTACCATCTTCGAAATGCTGCTATGTGCAGAAGATGAAGTTGCACGATGTGCAACACTTACCTCTGGAGCATATAAAACAGATTGCTCTAAACGTGGAGTTATGTTTCCAGCATGTGCGGATGAAACAGGAGACTTCGTAAATGATTGTTTTCTTCCAGACATCGACAACGGCGTAGACCCATATATTGGATTTCCGTCTACTTTACCAGACTTACAATCTGAATCCAACACCATTCCTTTGTGTTCACCCACCCTCAGTGGTGTTTCTCTATTACCATTCTCAAAGTCCAGTTGTCTACAAACTGACAAAATCTCAGTTGCATCTTTAGTAGACTCCTTAATTTCCTAGAAAAAATAAATAACAGACAGAAATGAATTAATCCTGCACATAACCCAAGAGTTGCAATAGCAAAACATAACCCAAGAGTTGCAATAGCAAGTATAAGCATAGCCACTAAAGTGTCATCACAAGAAAACCGTGCACACCTACAACTTGATACTATTAATCAAATCAAATGCATACAACATGAATATTCATGGTTATTTTGAACAAAAATCTTCATAAACACTATTATAAGAAAAAATTACCATAAAATAAAATTAGCTTATACACAAGCTAATAATAGCTCAAAAAACTTAGTTTATTTTAGTTCATTCATAAACAAATTTTAACTCATGAAAAACTTGTTTTATTTACTTTTCTTATTTTCGTCTCCTTTATTCAATTAGTGGCTCAAACTCAAGTTAGAAAGGGATGTTCATCATTTGGTGTCTGTAAAAAAGATCTCCTAAACTATAAGTGCTTACTAAAGCAAACGCAATCAATGCTCACCTCGACTGAAGAAGCAGAAGGTTTTGTCTGGTGGAGTTGACTGACTGGAGGAGACACAACCGAACCTTCCAAGCTGCGTTTCGGTGAGTCATTGGGTACTCCCTGAGCCAAAATTGCAGCATCCTGTGGAGGGAGTAGTATGTCGTATTCAGAGCTCTGGTGCTCTCCCTCGATGCTCATGTCGTTGGAGTCTCTCCCTGCGCTACCTGCGTCGAGCACCACTCCGCCCCACTTCGGCTCCGTGAGCTCCATGTAACTTCCTTGAGAGTGAGAGTTCGGCGTCGTGACGTCGAACTGGCGCGTCTTGATGTCGCCGGAGTCCGACCGAGCGAGGCTCCTGTAATGCAATGAGAACGCCGTGGAGTCCATCGTCACGTCGTCCGAGACGCCGGAGTCCGACAACCGATCCGGCCTGATGAAATGCGCGGACACCGGACCGCGAAAGTCGTCATCGTCATCTGCGTACATCAGGAGCAACAAATTAGTAATAAACTACGGAGAGAGTAAGCAAATCTCGCGGAAGAGAAAGGAAAGAGTGAGAGCGCACCATCGCCTTCGTCGGCAGTGCTGCCCTCGCCGGGATACGGAGAGCCGATTGGACGGAGGAAGGAGTTTCCGTCTTCCGCTTCCTCGTGGAGTTGCGGCTGCTCTTTGTCGTCGTCGTCGCTGTCGGAGGCGACGTCGCGGAAAAACCCTACGAAGGAGGGATCGGAAGGGGCTTCGGAGGGAGAGGAGGAATCGTCGTCGTCGCGGCGGAATACGTGGACGGAGGTGATTTCGTTGTCGGCGAAGCTGACGCGGCGCAACCTCTTCTTCCTGAGCGCGACGGTGGTTTCGTCTTCGCTTTGGGCGTTGTTCTTGGCAGGTTCCATTGTGGCGAGTTCGGTTCACAGAAGAGTTGGGAACGGAGGCCAAATCAACATTGTGCGGGAAATCATACTCCACTATTAGCCGTTTCAAATTCTACAACGGAATGCATTTTTTTATTTTTATGTTCTGATTTTTTTTTTATCTTTTTAAAAAACTTTGTATTATTGTTCCTAAAGAATTTAAACTTGATTATTTTATTATTAAATGAGGAAATAGTGGTTGTAATTTTTTTTTACTTTAATTTCTTTAAAATATTAAATTTTTATTTTTATTTAAATGTTTGTTTTAAAATACTTTCTGCAGCCTATAAATTTTTTAGAAGGTATAGTCCATATTGTATACCTCACCTTAATGACTGTTATAAATACTTAATATTTCACAAATTATATAAATTATTAAAAAGTTATTAATAATAAAGATAAAAACAAAAATTGCATAAAAATTTATATGATTACAAAACTTTTTAGTTTTATAAGACTAAAGGTATACTTTAAGTTTTTTATGTAATTTTAATTTCTTCCATTTTTGTACAACATTATTTTCTTCCTTCTTATTTTAAGACATTACGTGAATTTTCTTTTCTTCCAATTCAAGAATAATTAAATAAATTTTCGTTCACATTATTATTTTTTCCTTATGTTGCATTTTATTCCAACAAAATAAATAAAATAAAAAAATGGCAGATCTCACCTCCATTTACTAACCTTTTTTCAATAAAAAAAAAAAAGAAAAAAAACAAGGTTTCTCTTCTAAAATAATATTTAAAATTATCACAGTAATAAATAAAATTGATTTTCGTTCTTACTGTAATTGAATTAGAATTTTTTAGAGGAAAGATGAATGCAATTGAATTAGAACTTTTGAGAGGTAAGATATTTGATGGTGAAGCATCACATATATAGATGATTCGTGTAAAAATTTATAGGCCTATTTTACTTTCATTACATCGAAGTTATTATGAGTATTTATCATAATTAACCATCATAAAACACATTTAATTAGAATTAGAATGTGACATATTCCATTAAATACACTACTATTCAAGCAGGTAATAATCCTCAAACTTATAATCCATAAGGAACTCTTTGTTTCCAACAATGGAAACACAGAAAGGAGGGTCATTCCAATAAAACGAAATGAAAGTTTATGAAAAATGAAAAAAAAAATGGTTTTAAACTTTTCACGAACGGGATTAGAGATTTGTAAGAAAAGTTTCAATTTTATAATTAAATAAAGAAATTAATTTGATTATAATTAAATAAAATAAGAAAATATTTAATCTTTTATTCTAAAACAATAAATAATTGAAAAATATATAATATTAAATCTGTAATAAAATAAAAATGTTAAAGTAATTAATAAAATAAAAATGAATTAAATATCTTCTTAATATATGTTTCATGTTAAATAATTAAATAAATTTAATAAAATTATAAATATTAATAAAATTAAAAATTAAAAAGTATTAATAATAAATTATAAAATAGTAATAAAAAGATGATTTAAAAAATAATAATAAAATCATAAATAATAATTACAATAATAAAATTAAAATAAATTTATAAAATAAAAATAATAATATTAACAATAATAATTTTTTTTAACTTTAATTTTATTTTGTAAATTATATTTAATCTTATTTCATATATTAACAAATTTACTTCATCAATTATACTTATCACATCACGACTTTCATAAATTTTTCTCATTATATTTCTCTTAATACAAACACACACACTTTCATTTCAAATTCACTCTTTTCCACTCTCAAATTCATCTTTCAATCCAAACATATTCTCATCATGTGGACCAAGTTAATAGGTGAACAAGTTCAGTCGTTGTACTTATGCTTATCATATCGTATTTTAACCAGATGGTGTTTTATTTTTAGTTGAAAGTCATTAATTCTCAAACGACTTCGACTATAAGCCAATTTGATGACTTCAAATAATCTCAAAATTCATTGATTCAATGTGATACTTTTTTTTTTCAACCATTTTATGTCGAGCTTTAAAGTTGAAGTTATTTTTTGCAACTCCCTTTAGGTCATAATTCATGACTTTTGTCATGCTTATAACTAAACTAGGCATAATGATTACTTTTCAACATAACAGGACAAATCTCCCCAAGTATTAATGAAGCTTTTTATGGCATAATTCATGACTTTTGTTGTGCTTATAACTAAATTAGGCATAATGATTACTTTTCAACATAACAGGACAAATCTCCCCAAGTATTAATGAAGCTTTTTATGGCATAATTCATGACTTTTGTCGTGCTTATAACTAAACTAGGCATAATGATTACTTTTCAACATAACAGGACAAATCTCCCCAAGTATTAATGAAGCTTTTTATGGCATAATTCATGACTTTTGTCGTGCTTATAACTAAACTAGGCATAATTATTACTTTTCAACATAACAGGACAAATCTCCCCAAGTATTAATGAAGCTTTTTATGGCAATGATGAATTTATAACCTCAAAGCATTAGGTTACCTACCAGCTAACATTAATTTTGTCACATAGGGAGTCATAACTTTTGACACTTTAAATTTATGGCTTTTGGCACTTTAATGAACCACTTCATTTAAATAACTTAAATAACTCATTTAAACACTTTGCCACTGCATCTTCCTCTTCATAAAAAGTTCTTAAATACCCAATAATCTTTACCTTTTTCAAACAAGTTTTATCATGGGTATTCATGGTTAAGCATATTTATCATTCTTGAAGCCTTTCTCTTTGCATTTTGTCTCGTCTAAGTATTTTCCTCTTTTTTCTAATTCCTCTTATGGTAAGCCTATGTTGAGTAAGGAGGTCATTCCCATCAGATAGGAAGCCTTATCGAGTTGTACTAATTATCCTTTTGTCAAAGGGGATACAGTGGAGGAAAACACTTATCCAATCCTCGCGGTTATTTTTGTTGTTCCGGTTGCATCCTCCGCACTGGAAAAGAGCACCACCATTGCTCTGGTGAGAAAGCGTAACGCTTCTCCCATACAGACACCAGAGTCATCCAAAAGGAAGAGAAAAGATACATTCCCTCTGATCTCGAATCCCGAGTAATCTTAGGTGCTTGGTGAAGTAGCCTCTTATCAATCTAAGTTTACCTCCAGATAAAAGGTTGAGGAATTTGTCACCTCTTTTAACATTTGCCTAGATTCCACAATCAAGTATATCTTGACTAAACCCTGTAACTCCTCTGACCGAGTTTATATGAAGCCTCGACCGAATAGCAAGAGTTTTACCTTTAAGTTCTTTTTTAAAGAACTTGATATTTTGTTTCCCTTAACCATCTTTGAGCCTAAGTGCCTATTGTGATGTGTGGTTTCATCCAGATAGTCGACCCTTCTTAAAGGCATTCTAAATACTCTGCCATCATTTAGATATTGATCTGATAATAAATAAGTTCATATACTTTTATCAGCTAAAACACAGTGTTGAGGTTGGTTATATTTCCCTAAATGTTCTTATTATGGTTAAGTAAGGATTTGTTTCTTAATAATGTAGTAAGTGATAAGTGAGTAAGAATATTCAGTGTCTACTTACCTTGGAGTTAATCCATATTTATAGGCCTATTTTTCAAACAAAAAATAAGTTACTCTCATTAAATAAAAATTATAATAAGTTAATAACTGAGTATTTATCATATAATTAACCATCATAAAACACATTTAATTAGGATTATATTTAATTAGAATTATATTGTAGCATATTAGATTGAATCTAACTCTACGTGTAGCTACAATTTCAAAATTAAACCCAAAGAAAATTTTAAATATAAAATAAAAAAATCTAATATTTTCTTCATTCTTATTTATAAAACTTTTTCAACATAATTCACATTCTTTAAAAATAATTAGTTAAATTGATTTAAAACAATAAATTTATTAGTAATGTGTATTGTTAATTCAAAGTTTACCTTACACGTTTACTATTAAAGTAGTTAAGTGACTTTAATAAAAGAATTTTAGATTTTTCACAAAAAAAGAAGTAATTTTGGCCGATTTTATGAGAATGAAAAAGTTTTCGATAATTACACAATTGGATTAATGGCGTCTGAATTTTATTATGAAGAAGTTATGTTTTTAAATACAGGTTTCACTCGTTGTATTTTATTCTAAGAAAAATCATACTTTGAATTATGGTTTTAACTTCTTCTATCTTTTGCTAAAATTATTTATTTAAAAGAAAACTAAAATGATACATCTAAGCACAATTTTATTTTGAAACTTTTTTTTTTTTACTAATATAGTATATTTAAACATGATTTTGATTTAAAAATAACTTTTAAAATTAATTTAAAATGGTTCTTTTTCCTCTCTTTCCATTCCTAACCAGCACCTTGGTTCTCTCCATGTCTTTCACCACTTTCTTCATCAATTCAATTAATCCATGGATATGATTAATTTGAAAGCGTCACTAACTCAAAGAAAATTAGCTAATAGGACTATTATTTTGACTATTCTATTCTAATTTTAGTGACAGTTAGTTACTTAGCTGGAATGCACTTGCATCAGAATGAATCATTCACCGTTGATTGGAGTGATTTGCAGATTTTGCGATGCCTTTTTCTGTTTTTGGTTGCCGTTTCGATTACTCTTCTATTCAAAGTATGTACGGATTTAAAATGAACAAAAAAATTAAAGTGATTATACTAATAATAATGAATATTAGTTTAAAATTAAAAACCATATATGTTAATTTCTAATTTAAAAAAAAACAAAAAATTACATTCTTAAATAAATAACCAAAAACTTTATTAAAAACAAAAGAAAAACTATTTGAGGTGAAAAAATATTTCAAATCAAGATCGTACTAAGTTGTACGATTTCAACAAAACATAACATGCATTTTTTAAACACAACGTAAAAGAAATTAAAAAATAGAAACAATTAAGAAAATGGGTTTCCATGCTCGACTTTTTTAGAAAATTAATTTTAAACCAAATTATGCTTAAATGCAGTGAAAAAAACATAAAAGAATAATTCTAAACTTGTTAGAGAAAAGTGCAATTAAATGTTATTAAATAACAAGATACATATATAAATATGTTTCATTTATAAGATTTATAGTTTTTAAATGTGAAATAGAAAATATTCAATTTGATAGATGATATAATATATGCTCTTCTTTTATTTTAATAATAAGTAAAATCTTTGTTAGACAATATAGACACATTTCTAAATTAATTGTTGTATATAACAAAATCATTTTTTTAGTTTATTTTATGTTGTAAAAAATGTCCTCATTTTTATGTTTGTCAATTATGTTTGTCAAGAAGATATTGTAAAACACCTATCAATATCAAATATCTTTTAAAAGACACTAAACTTATTTCATCTCAACACACGTTTTCACGTTACTTATGTCAATTTTGGAAAAATTATATGTAGTTACTCCAATTTGGGTGAAAGTTTTATGGCTAAAGTTTGATATGTTATGTCAACTCTCACATGTTGTTTAAAGAATAAATAAACATTTAATGTTACATGGGTTGTTTAATACATCTTTACATTACTTACATGTGAAAATGCTTGAAGATGGAGATTTGAAATGAAGTTTCTCAACGGGTAAACAAAGATTTGCAATGACTATTCTCTGAACTTCGTATAAGAGGTATTCAAAGTTGAAGAATAATAAGTGACCAAGAGTTGTCAAAACACTACTAATTTTATTGTTCAAAACTTTTTGTTCCTTAAGCTTCTTCAGAACATTTTTTGTGTTCGTTTAGCAAACTATAATATTTGTATATGCAAACTATGCAAGGAATGTTGACATAAAAAAAAAAGTCAATTTCTAAGAATATTTTTTACATTGTTTTGGAACTATACTATATTGGAAAACCAATTCACTATCAGTCGTGACTTATCTACCACTCAAACCGAGTATATTGTGCTCAGAGAAGGGTGAAAGCGGTTTTATGGTTAAAAAGGATGATATGAGAGTTAGGTATTATGCAAAATTGTATGATTATTCATTGTGAAAGTCAAAGGATCATATATATGATTTATCATCATATATATCATGAGATAATCAAACAGATTCATGTTAGACTATACTTTATTAAAAACGTTCTTGACTCTTACCGGTTAAGAGTGTGAAGATAGTTGTGAAGAATAATTTTATAATTATGTTTACAAAGTCTCTAAGAAATTCAAACATTGTTTGAAATAAATTAAATTTTATCTAAAAAGTAAAATAAATTGATATAAGAAAAAAATAACTTTTTCTGTGGAGGAAAGGTTGAAAATTGTTATCTATCAACTCCAGACTATAACAGTTTTATAAAAAAACACAAATGTTCATCTTTGGAAATGTATAATGTTAAGTTTAATTATTCTAAAAAATATCATAATAGATAGAAGCTTATATTATAATATAGTTGTTTTGCTTCATTATCTTATTCTGTTTTGTTTGTAATTGCTGTAGGAAGCCAACAAAATGAAAGATGAGAAGAAAAGAAAATTAATCTTTTGAAAAGTGAATAATATTAGAAATAGGCCAAAACACGAATATGGCAATAAGCACTTGATGGAAAAGAAAAACATAAGCTTAGGACTTGAAGTACAATTTAATACCCAAATAATCTCTCTGGTCTAATTGGTTGGTAGTGTAGACCGACCTGGTTGCTATCATTTAAGTTTCTAGAAAAACATAAACACATGGGATATTAAATTATAGTTCCAATGAACAACTCTATCACTTTTTTTCTTTTCTTTGAAAAAATGGTATCACTTTGCGCTTAAAAAATTGGAATTAAAAATTAAAGAGTGACCGAGTAAAACACTAAACAATGAGAAAAGAAAAAGAAGATGTATCTCAGAGCAGGAGAAGAAAATATGAAAAAGAATTGTTCTATAATTACTGATTAAGATTTAAATAGCAGGCATTGGTATTAACCTAATGAAACAGAAAGGAAAAAAATTGTTTTCTGTGAATTGGCATGTGCTTTTCCACATTTTTTTTCACATATACTTTTAAGGTAGAAAATAAAAAATAATTATTTTTTATAAGTTAAAATTAATTTATAGAATTTATAATAACTCTTTAATATAGTTGTTTTAAATTTTTTTATTTTTAATTTATACATCGTTTTACTTATATTGATTTTTTTAATCTCTTCAATCTCCTCTTAATAGAAACTTGTTCAATTCCAGTGGTATGATTTTACGTAAGATTTATATACTTTACGTATCTTAATAACTAGTGTATTGTATACCCATATTAAAGAATTAAAAATAAATTATGAAACTTGTACGAGAAATTATTAAAAATTATAAAAAATGCATTTTGATAAAAAAAGAACCCATTGTTCTTATTTCTTGAAAATGAACATTATTTATAACTCATTCTTATCTTAGTAAGAATAAGAATGGATAAGTTCAAAGAAAAAAAAAAATAAAGTATTTAATTTAAAAGAAATAACATAAAAATCATTATTAGTAGAAATATTATGTTAAATAACTTAATAAATTATTATATATCATTAATAATATTATATATATATATATATATATATATATATATATATATATATATATATATATATATAT